>TARA_R100000655_G_scaffold110130_1_pt1 | contig 14319 bp, 15 predicted proteins | sample TARA_R100000655 | Tara Oceans TARA_R100000655 (sample SAMEA2622497) | marine metagenome | biome: marine biome (ENVO:00000447); feature: deep chlorophyll maximum layer (ENVO:xxxxxxxx); material: "saline water (ENVO:00002010), including plankton (ENVO:xxxxxxxx)" | depth 90 m
TAGTAATAAAAACTATTATTTTGTGTCAATTTTTTTTATTTCTATTTTTTTTAAATTTTTTGTAATTTTTTTTTGTAATACAATAATTTCATACAAATTATAAGTGAATATATAAAATAAACTTATAATTAAGGTCATAATAATTGTCTGCGGTTCAATTTAACCGCTCCTAATATCGTCATCAATAATTAGGATTATTTTTTTTTTTTCATAAATTATTTTGAACTTGATGGCAAAACTCGCATAAATGAAATTTTACTGTAGTTAAATATATTAAATTATCTGTATCCAGACATATTTTACAACAAGGTTTTTTAATAGATTTTGACATTTCATTAACCTTATTTCTAAAATTATGTTGTTGTATTGTTTGGGCTTCTATAAGTGTATATTTTGTATCATCTTGTTTAATTTTTACCATTCTATATTATATATATTTATTTTCTTTAAGTATAAATAATATATTATTTTAAACTTTTATTAATGATGAATATAATTGTCTTTTATTTAATTTTGAATAATTATTAACTCCAGCTGTTTTACATAACATTTTTAAATCATTATTTTTTAATTTACCTCTTTTTAAATCTATATCAAAATTATTACGAGTTATATAATTCCAAACAGCGTAATTAGGGTCGTCAAATTCATAAGCTTCGTTTTCGGTAAAGAATTCTAAATATAACGCTAAACCAGTTGGTCTAACATAAGGTTCTTGTTTTTCTGTTGCGTATAAACAATAAAACGCTGAATTTCTATTAATATTACGCTCTATCATTTCTAAATTATAAACACCTTTTTTATAACTCCAAATATAATCTTCTTTTTTTTCTTCTAATTCTAATAAGAGTTGTTCTTTATTTTTTTTATCATTAATATTCATAATATAATTAATAATATCATTTGGTAAATCATAAAAGTAATTTCTTTTTACTTCTTTAATTTCTAATGTAATATTTTTTTGTTCTTTTATTAATTTGTTTTTTATATTATTACAATAGGTTAAAATATTTTCACTTATATAATCATTAATATAATCATCTTTTCTTTTATACTCTGTCATTTCTATTTTCTATATATTATATACATTCATTTCTTTAAGTTAGTTTATTAAATATATTATTTTAAAAATCTTTTTCTATTTCAGTTTTTAATTCCTGATGTAAATTTTCTGGTATAAATTTAAAAACTTTTTCCAATAAATATATAAAAGCAGTTCTATAACCTTTTGTAAAACTTTCATCAGCATCTTCATAAGCATCTAATTCTTTAAGTTTATTTATACACTCATTAATCATATCACATTTTTCTTTTTTTTCCTTTTCTTCTTCTTTCTCTTTTTTATAATCAGGGTGGCTCATATTTAATCTATCTAATTCTTCATAATTATCACTTACATAATATTTATATATAGGTGTTGTAGTTATATTTTTTGTTTCATTATTAAAATTAATTTTTCTATTTCCTTTATCCCAATACCATAATCCTTTATTATCACGATATAGATTTTGTTTTTCGTTATTTACCTTAATAAATACTGTTCCTGATTTATTTTTATCCATTTTCTCTTTCCAACGCTGAATTTGTTGTGTGGAGACAAGCATTCTATATTTTATATATTATATATATTTATTTGTTTAAGTATAAATAATATATATTTTAAAATTTATAAAATTTACCAGATGGTTTTATATATATTTGATATTGAATTTTTCCATCATCTACTTTAAAACTTATAACATCTGTATCTTTATCATATTTTTCGGTTTCAACACATTTTACACAATTAATATTTTCTTCATTAATATCAGGGTCTTTAAGTTCAGGTAATTCGGTTTTTGGTTCTGTTTTTATTTTTCCATCACATTTACTATTTTTTTCGTGTCTAAAATGATATTTTGTTTTTTTACCTTTAACTACTACCATATTTTCTTTACATTTTAAACATTTATAAAAATGTATTAATCTTTCAGCATCGTTTATACATATTGATTTATTAGTTATTGGATTTAAAGCATTAGTAATATTTACAACCATTATTTCTATAATATATATATATTATATTTTCTTTATATACTTATTTTAATATGTTTCTATAGGAGGGGCTTGATTTTCATTTAAAGTAATTCCTTTACCTTTAAATTCTACTTCTCTTATAAACTCATTTTTAGTAGTAATACTAAAATTTTTATTAAAATCCATAACACATTTATTTCCTTCACAAGCTAAATCAAATTTGATTGATTTTTTATTAAATAAATCAGTATATATATCTATCATATTAGTATTATTTTTTCTATTTAAATATTCCATACTTTCAATATTTACACCTTTCATTCTGGAATGGTATATCTCATCATCACAACCTTCTTTTTCTAATTTATCAACATAAGCTTTTTTACCTAAAAAAATACCGTGTGAGGAATAAATAGTTCCTTTACCTTTATTTTTTAATATATCACTATCAAAATCGCTGTGGAATTGCCCTAATTTTTTACCTATTAAATTTTTATTATATTTGTTATAAAATTCTTTTTCTAATAAAGGTAATTGATTTCTTACAATATGCATACTATCCGTGTCTTGATAATATATTTCAATATCTAAATCTTCTGCTAAACACATAACTCTATTCATTAATCTTTTACTCATAGCTAATATTTCAACTCCAATATGACAATTATTATAACTCTCACAAATTCCTACCTCTGTTTCCATTCTAAATTGTTTATTTTTTGAATTGCTATTATGATTAGATAATTCAGTCATTTTTAGAATTGAATTATAATATTTTGACATAAATTTATCATAACTCTCTTGTCCTTTTAAAAAATGAGTTTTTGTAAAAAAATCTTTTTGTAATTGCTTTCCATAATAACCATTCATAATTAATTTATAGATTTCTTGTAAAGGATTATCTTGGTCTTTTAATTCCTTTCTTCTATTAAATAAAAACTCGGTTATTTCTGCTTCTTTTGGATTTCTACCTTCATCGTAATAATATCCATCAATTATATCAAATTCTATATCTTGAAATTCTATTAAATCTTCTAACGAAAATTTACAGACATATTGATTAGTTGTAATATTATTAGTAAAATTTCTTATTCCATCTTCATTAATATTACTCATCAAAGGAAAATGTCTTTTTTTATTAATTTTATTAACTTTAATTTGAATAAAATAACCATCACATTTATTTAGAAATTCCATATTTAATTGATTAGATTGTAATATTTTTGGTTTTCCTTTTAAAAAACCTTTCATTTCTTTCATAGCTGAAGGATATAAACTAACAGCATCAAAATCATCTAATATTTTCTTTATATTCCATTTTAAATTATCTCTTGTCATAACTCTTCCTCCTACCATACATTTCATAATATATTGTTTTGGAATACCTGATAATTTATAAACACCCTCACAAGCTCCTTCTTTTATATAATATTTATTAGCTAATTGAGATGAACTCATACAATTTAATATATCTATTCCAGTATCATCTAAAGTTAATTCACGAAATTTATTATATCCTTTTTTTAATACCTCTACATCTTTTTTACAATAATATTCAGCATATTTTATAATATCAACTGAATTTTTTGTAATAAAACAATTTGCTATTTTACAATTTTCTAAAAATAAATTATAATATTCATCATAATCTTCTTGTTTTATAATTCTATTTAATATATTACATTCTACTTGTTTATCACAACATTTTTTTATTATATCTAAATTTATCCATCTTTTATTAATTCTTTCACGAGTATATAAATTATAAGGCATAATATCTTTTTCAACATCTATTTTAAACATCTTACTAAAAGCTTTTAATTTTTTAGGTATTAAAGCATAACTATCCTTAATAATTAAATTCAGATTTTTTCCTTTTTGATATTTATATGTAAAAGTAGCTTTCATAGAAAGTAATTTATTTCCTCTACTAATTTCATCTTTAATATTTAAAAATTCGTATAAATGTCTTACATCATAACTCGCATTATGAGCTATTAATACAATAGTTTTACCAGTATCACCAAATTTTTCATATAAACAATTTAAAAAATATAATCCACATTTTTCACCTGTAAAACTTTCTGTTTCGCTACTACACAATATAAAAGGTATATGTATTGCTTCATCAGTAAGAGTTTCAACATCAAAAAATACTATTATTGAATTATCACTATTTAAATTATTTTTTTTATTTTCATCAGGTTTATATTCTATTTCAACACAATCTTTATCATCATATTCTAATGTTGTGATTTTTGCTTCATTATGATATTGTGTTCTTGTTATATCATTAAAACTTAATAATTTAAAATATTTATCTTTATTTTCAAACATATATTTAATAGCTTTAAAACTTGTAGTATTTCTATTTAATATTTTTCTACCATCTTTTCTATATATATTATTCCATTCTTCTATTTCTTTTATTTGATGATAATTTTGAATAGCATAATAAGTGTAAGGTATTTCTTCATTTAAAAAATAATGATTATCAATTAATCCAAGATTAATTATTTTTTCTCCTTTACCATATTTGTATTGTGATAGTGTTTTTATAGGAAAAATATTTACTATAAAAGTAATATTCATTTTTTCACATAAAATTTTTAAATCTTTTGTTTTAATATATTTTCCTTTTACAATTGTTCTAATTTTTTCTATTTCTTTAGAATTGAATTGCTTACTCTGTATTAAAGCATATACTAAACAATTATCATCAAGAAAATAATGTGCTTCTTGATTTTCGGTAAAAATCATATATTTTAATAAATCTATATCAGTTATATTTTTATAACGAAAAAATCCTCCTTCTAATTTTGGTTTTTCAAAATTTTTTAAATTTGTAATAATTAAATTATGATTGTGTTTTATACTATTAATTAATTCTTCATCACTAATAGTTTGTTCTCCTTCTTCTATCCATAAATTATCCAAATTATTTAATAATCTTTCTTTTGTTTTATCATTTAAAGTATAAGATGTATTACCTATTTTTAATATACCTCGTTGGGCGTTAGTTCCAAATGTTCGTAATAAAATTTCAAGATGTCTTTTCTTTTCATTAAGGGTTTTTGATTTCATATTTATTTCTATATTTGTTTTTCCATCATAATTATAAACATTTGTTAAAGTATTTATTAAATTACTTGTAAGCTTTTTAGCTCTTGCTTTTGTTTGTAATATAACATCTTTAGGTGCTTCATTTATAATTTCTAAATCATTTTTAATTTTTTGAATAATTGTTTTATAATTAGGTTTATATATATTAGAAATATCTTTTATATATTTATTAAAAGTTCTACCATCAATTTTGCTTTTAATTTTTGTTAATAGATTTAATGTTTTATTACTTATTTTATTGAGTTCCTTGTATTTATTTGATTTTTTTTTAGGCATCTGTATATTAACAATATTTTTTTTTTCCATCTTATCTTTTCTATATTTATTATATTTATTTCTTTAAGTTAAAATAAATATAATAATTATAATATTAAAAATAGTTTTTATTAATCGTAATTAAAATTTATCATATTTCCTTCTTCATCATAACTAACTGGTTCATTAATTTTTAGAATTTGTATGTGTCCCCATCTTGCTATAAAACTACTATCTTTCATTTTTGCGTCTTCATCTACTCTATATCTTTTTACTATTCTTCTTACATAATCACTATTTAATCTTAATCCTAATTTTTCGTTTGCTTGTTTAATAGATACAAATTTTCCAGTTCTAATATTACCTTCTGTGTTATGAATACTAATTAACCATTTATAAGTATTATAATTTCTATTGCCTTGTTTTCTTCCAGATGTTATACTGCGTTTATCAAATTTTTTGGGTTCTTCTACTGTTGCGATTTCTATATCAGCCATAATTACTATAATATATATATTGTATATTCTTTATATTCTTTTTCATTATATTATAATTTAAATATAATGAATACTAAATGGCTGGAAGTTTTCATTAATTTATAAAATTAGTTGCCCCCCTGATGTGCTTAGTATGATACGGCAATTGCCTTGCCTGGCTCAGCTTTAAGGGTGGCGGACGTAGAGGCAAAAGTATTAACATCAATACCACCAACAGCGGTAAATCCATTAAGACCAGTGCCATCGGCTTTAGTAAGACCTTTAACTGAAACGGAGATTGTGGAGTTGATGCCACGAGTGTTGTAGCCAGATAATAAGGCAATGTCGTCGTTGAAAGCAAGACGAACTGGAAGAACACATTTAGCTTCCTTGAACTCACCCATAGAGGAGACTAATGGACCAAAATCTCTTTTAGGGTCGGTTTTATCAGCAAAGTAAGTTAAATCAGCAGCCGCTTGGGTAAGGGTCGCTGGTGTCTGTGGCCATGAGACATTATTGATGGAATACTGGTAGGTCATATCGCCGTTTAATTGTCTTTCATTAGGAGTATTTGTAGGGGTGAATGATTTGAAGACATAGTAAGGGTGAATTAATGAACCGCTGCCTCCTGTAGCTTCACTATTTAAATAAGCACCAGTCCAATGAGGGGTTGATGTTCTTGTAGGAGTAGCCGCAGCAGCCCAATCAGCTTTATCAAAACCAGTTCCATCAGCATAATCTTTACGACGCTGAACGGTATAGAGAGCGTTAAGAGATTGACAACCAAGAGAGAAACGGTTAGTGTAATTTGTGCCAGTAATGTTAGTTAAGGGGAATGAGTAATACTCACGATACTGGATTGGTAAAGCCCCATTCATGCTAATAGCATCACGAAGCATCTGTGAGTAATCTACTCCAAGAGAAATTGCGTCAATTGTGAAGTGGATGTCTTTAAGCTCGTATGATTGTGATGATAAATTATTAGAAATATCCCAAATATTTTTGGAAGCACCACCATCTCCACCAGCCGCTAATGTTTTACACCAAGGAGAAACAACAGCCGCCGCAGGGGCGAGGGTGAGGCGTATTTGGACTGAACCAAGAAGGGAGGTGTCCCAGAAACGCATATTGTTTTCCTGCAGTGCGCCACGCCATTTGTCAATAATATAATCGCCTTGAGGGGCAGCTGGTAAAGCAGAACCATCTGAACCCGCCTCCATTAAACCATTTGATAAGATATTATCTATTGTTTTTTGTCTATTTAAATTGTTGTCAGCAATGCCTAATACGTGGCAGAGGGTATTGTATTCGGGCATGTTCTGCTGGACAGCAACCCCATTGATAAAGACCGCTAATGATTGGATTAATGAACGGGCATCATTAGCTAAAACTGAATAACCAACCGCACTATCACTGCCGTTAAATTGGTTCATCTCCGCTCTAAACGCCATGCGTAAGGAGTGCATGTCTATAATGGAGTTGTCGGGGAGCAATACTGATATAATATTGCCCGCCTTGGCACTCGCACCGCCTCCCTGCACTTCTATTTTGAACCGATTGGATGTAAAGTTAGACATCTCCCTCGCATACACCGCAAGCTCATTTGGTAAAGCCATATTTATATATTTTATAAATATAAAAATTTTTATAAAATACATAATTAATTAAATTAATTCGTCAAGTTGGACGAAGGACAACCAATTAATATCGCCCTAACGGCGATTTCCGTTAAAACATTAAATCCTGTCGTGCATCTATCATTTGATTTCCTCTCTTATCATTTACACAACCTAATAAAATATCAGTAGGCATTTGAACTCTTTTTACAAGTTCATATTTTAATACTATTGAAAAATCCAAATTATCCCTATCAGTAGCATCTTTTATTAAACTCTTTATTGGTAATCCTCTTCTATCTAATACTTGGAATGATAAAGCACCTAAAGAAGGAGCTTTTGAAATTACCTGATAATTATTATTATTATCTGTATAATAAATAACATTTACATCTTTAAGTTCTTGGTTATTATCACTCATTAATGGAATTCTGCCTAAAAGATTACTATTAACTAATTTACCATTTTTTCCTATATCTCTTTCTGTATTACTTGTAAAATTTGCTCCATCAGCTCCTAAACAATAAACTAATAAATCTTCTTGTGTAGATAATTGACTTCTGGTAATAGAAGTAAATACATCTCCTACCTGATTGAATAAAGGAGTTTTACTTGTTCCATTAGGAAAAGTATTAGCTGGTGTAAAATTACCTCCTAAAAGTTTATATGTGTCATAAGTATCAGTAGAAGCAAAATAATTTGTTGAAGTCCAACCAACAGCAGAACCCATATCAATACTTATTTTTTTAGTTTTACCATCAAAAGATACAGCTGCTCCAGCGTAATTAGATGATATAATACCAGATATATCTTCTACTAATTTATCACCAGTAGCATAATCTCCTTCTGGTATTGTAAGTGTATGTAAAAGATTATGAGCGGCATTAAATATATAAAAGGTATTATTTGAAGCATTTACAGAACCCCAATTACGACGAGCTTTAAAACTTGTAAGAGTTAATCTATGAAATTCATTATCGTTTAAAGAACTAAAATCATTATTAGGAAAATTTATTTTTACCTCACTTAAAGGGTATTGTTCTGGTTGAGTATTAGAATTTATATTTATAATAGTTGTTTTGAGGGTCTCCATTTATATATATGTTAAATATAAAAAATCAAGCAAATAATTCATTAACCTTCTCTTTATTTTCACTATTAACTTCCGCTTCCTCTATTGTTAATTTACATTTTTCAGCAAAATCTTTCTGCGGTTCAATCTTTTTACCTAAATATTTATCCAATTGCTCTTTTTCTAATGTTAATAAACAATATGCCTGTATATAATCCAATCGTGGATAATCTTTTAATACTTGTATAATACGGTCGTGTAAAGCTGGGTCGGTTTGTAATAAAGGTTCTTCTGGCTGTTCTTCTTTCTCCACTTCTACTATTTCTGTCATTTATAATATATAAAAAGATTTTTTTAAATCAATTAATAACGGAAATCGCCGTTAAGGCGATATTAATTAGTTTTCCTTCGTCAAACTGGACGGAATAAAACTATCGTAAAAATGCTCTATCTTGTGGTTAGTTCCAATTATACCAGTATTAGTTTTACTTAAATATTCCTGTGGTTTAATATTTATTACATCAATATTAGGGTGTGATTTTTTTGTTATGACTAAACTACCTTTACTCACAGGGTCATTTTCTACACGATATACTTTATGTAGGGCTTTTGTTTCATCTCTTTTACCAGAACCAAAAAGATAGTTATAACCTAACCCTAACCAACCAAAATTGCTACTTGTGGCTTTTAGATTACCAGCATTAAAAGCAGCGTTGAATGTAGTGCTATTAACATTATACATATTGGACAAGGTTAAGCAGTGATTGCCCCCCTTACTATATCCCACACATTCCTCTAAATCATATTTTTCTTTAGCCCCTTCAAACAACCATTTTGTTCTCCAATATTGAGGATTTAAATGTTCGTTCTGGGTTAATAATAAATAATCAAAATGCCAATCGGTCATATTAGGATACTTACCCCAATCTATGCCAGGGTCGCTTCCACGAAATATTATTTTGGCTTTATCAGTATTTTTATTGATTACAACAATTCCTAAATCGTTGCTACTATCTGTGTCAATTACATATGGTAAATCAAATTGGTCTATCCATTTATTAGCTTCATCGTCTCCATACTTGTAGTATTGATGAGCTACTTTAACCAATTGTGCTGCTTGTTGGTCTTCTTCTGGAATTTCAGTATAATCCATTTTATATATATATAATAAAATAATACTATATATATAATGTTTAAAACAACTGATAAGGACTATAATAAAAACTACTACAAATCTAATGTTTTATATTTTAAGGATAGATATAGAAAGATAAAACTTCAAGAACAATTAGAAGCAAGTATGCCTCCTGATTATTATTTAAGACAGTATAAAGAATATGGATTAACTATAAAACCATTACCTCTTAAAACTTTTGAAGATGTAAAAGATAGATTACCTCATTATGATTGGTCTGTTCCTGTTGAAGATGAAAAAGGGTTAATACCATTAGAAGCCAAATAAGGAATGTCTTTGAGCTAAATACTTATCTTTCTGTGCTTTTTGTCTTGCTTCTAAAGGAGATAATTGTGGAGTAGGTGCTGGTGTTGCTGGTTGTTCTTCTTTCTTTTTACCTAATAAAACACTACGCTTAACACGCTGAACGAATACCTGTTCTTCGTCTTCACTACTATCGCTGGAAGCATCAAGTATAATAACCTTTTTACTTACTTTTGATTTAGCTTTTGGTTTAGATTTAGGTTTAGTCCTTTTTTGAACTATAACCTCTTCTTCTTCACTACTAACTTCGTCAGGGCTTTCTTCTATTATGGGTTCAGGTTTTTTCTTTTTAGGTTTTGTTTGTTTTTTAAGAGTTTCATTTAAATTTTTTAATTCCTCTCTTTTTTGTTCTAATGCTAATGTTTTATTCTGTTCTGTTAATTCAGCAAGTTCTTTCTTCTCTTTCGCTTTCTTTTGTCGCACCTCTAATGCTTTCGCTCTGGCTCTCGCTAATACTTCCGCTCTTGTCTCTTTAACTGGTTCTTCTCCTTCGCTCATTTATATTATATAGAAATATTTTATTTCTAAACTTTTCTATACATTTGTTTCCTTTTCTGTAATATCTTTTTTATCATCTACTATTAGAAGTGTATTAAGATTTTTTCTAAACCTAAACTCGTCTGCTTTTGGGGCAAAATCTATTGTTAAACTGTCATACTTTTCTTGTATCGCATAATTATATACCAAATCAAACAATTCTTCATCCACCACGTTGGCAAGCTCTTCTCGTATAGCGTCTAATTGTTTCTTCTGTTTATTTTTGAATAAGGTTAATAATGAAACATTTTCTCTTAATGCTCTGCCAATACCCTCACGCATCTTGTAAGTTTGGCACAATATCCAAACACCTAATCCACAAGCACTTCTATTAGCATAATTATCGTCAAGAGGGGCTATATGTCTATTTAATGTAGCACACTTGGTAAGACCTGATGATTGACATAAAGCTCTTGAACCAAGTATATCATCACAAATAACTAAACTTCTCGGGGGGACTTCAAACTCGTATTTCCAGTGTGGCACATACCCCTCAAAGAACTTAAGTGTGTAGTAATCCATTAATTTCACATCATCAATTCTACCAGTATCTCTTTTCATATCATCTAAATACTTGGCATATAATTCCTTCTCTACTACATACTTTTCCCAATCTTCTTTATCATTTTCTACTCGTTGAATGACTTTATCAATAGCGTCTTTTGTAGGTTCATATATGGCATCAGGGGCTATATATCTTTCAAAATAGCTCCTATTACTGTTAAAGCTGGGACCGATGAAATACACCTTGTCAAATGTCTTATCCTTCTGGGCTTGTGCCAACATTAAACTTGTTAAATAGGACTTCCCTGCCGTGCGTTGCCCTATAATAAGATGGAGGGCTGGTTGTTTAAAACTATTGAGTGGAGTAGGATATTCATTATTAACTGCTTGGTTAATTTTACTATTATAGACATTAAGTTTCTTAACCTTCATTTAATATAGATATAGATATTAAATTTTTTTTAAATAATAATTTCTACAATATATATAAAAAAAGTATTTAAAAATAATTTATAATTATATATATAAATATGAATTATTTACTTGATTTACCTGATGATATACTTGAAATGATTTTTTTAATTAATCATAAAAAACAAATGAATAAGATTACAAAAATATTAGAACACCCAAGTTTATCATATAAAAATTATCATAACGACGGGTTTAGGTGGGGTGAAATAGTTAAATCAGTAAAAGCTTATGAAGGAGTTATAGCACATACATTTTAATCTATTTGATGACCGCTCATATAACATAAAGCATCGCTGGTAATATTAGGAAAGTTATTATCTTCAGTAAAACTTGTTCCGTGTGCCAAATATTTCCAACCAGCTCCACCAGCACCATCAGCATTTACATAGAATTTCATAGTATCATTTGTAGCAAATTTCATAGTTAAAGTTCTTGTAGAATTTACATATTTAGGGTCTCCAAATGGAGATGATAAGTTGGAATTTAAAATTGATGCTGGTTCTACACCAAATTTAGTGGAGTTCTTTTCAAAAAATTCGGTTAAATAATTAAATTGTGCCTGTCCGCCTGTGGCCTCTACAGTATATCCAAAATCAAAACGCATAATACAAGCACTTGGAGCTGTAAAAGTATCTCCATCAAAAACACTTACGGCTGAACGAGATAAATTAGTATCACAACCCGTTAATTGTCCGCTGGCTTGGTCGCCAAAAGCACTACTATCACTTGTTTTTTCTCCATAAAAATATATTTTACTTGAACCTCCACCACCACCAGCAGCCCAAGAAAGATTACCAGCACCATCAGTCGTTAAGACATCACCATTAGAACCTTGATTTAATGGTAAATTATTTGAACTATCTTCATTTCCAAATGTTAGTTTCCCTGATACATCTACATTAGCCAATAATCTAACAGGGTGTTCGTAGTCGGGTATGCCGCCTGTATTATCAGGGTTATTTATCCATATTTTAGGGGGTTCTACACTTTCCATTTCAAAAACTAATGAGATTTCATCATCTACACCTTTAATATTATCGCTATAAGTGCCAATTTTAACTCCTCCTGTTCCTGATGGTAGAATATTTGATGTAGCAATAGTAGAACCTGTTGAATTTAATTGTAAATAACCGACACCTGCAGGTGCTCCAACTGTTAATAATGACTGACCTGTTGTAGCATTATGTATATATAAATCTCCTACTCCCCCATCTACCTCAAATTCTTTACTATCTATTTCCACGTGCCCTACAACTTTTAATGCTAATAATTCTCTATCGTTAAACTGACCTCTTGAACTAATATTCATTAAACCACTTACATCTATATTACCGCATAAATCAGCATTTCCAAATGAAACATCGCTCCAATTCTGTAAATCCACAGAACCACCGAGAGCCAAACCAATACTGACATCTTGTACGGAATTAATATTATTGTAATTAGACCAAGAAGCATCAGCAGCTATTAAGTATTGTGTTAAATTGGCTGAAACATCTTCTAAATTTGAAATAGATGTATTTATATTAACCCAGCTACTATCGTATGAAGGAATACTAATAGCATTTACACTCGCATCAGTTATTACGAGATTTGCTGTTAGATTAGCAACATTATTGGATAAATCTACTAATGAAGCATCAGTAGCAGTTAATTTATTTTTATTTGTATTAATGAGATTATAATGAGATGCTGATGTATCATATAGAGTATTGTAATTAGACCAACTCAAATCAGCAGCAATAGCGTATTGTGTTAAAGCATTAGAAACATCTATTAGCTCTCCAATTGAAACATCAATAACAGATAATCTTGAATTAATTTCATCAATACTATCACCTGATAAATCGTCCGCCCATATAATATCGCCTGAACCATTTGCTTTTAATATTTGACCGCTGACACCTTGACTTGTAGGTAAAGTGTTTTGGCTTCCTTTATTACCAAAAGTTAATTCTCCACTAATATTTACATTTACGAATGAGCCATCACTATCAGTAATAAAAGTATTACCACCGCTTCCAATTAAAAACCCAGTAAAATAAGTTCCGTATTTGTGATTATCGGTGCTTTCACTTAAACCCAGTATTTTTGAAGGATTAGAACTGTTTTGGAATGCTGTAATTTTAATTTTATCACCAACAGATAAATCTAATGTATAAGTCGTGCTCACTACACCACCATTATCAGCATTACTTAAATGATTTGCTACAATATCAAAACTACCAGAACCTCCTGTTTGTTTTCTAATGTCTATTCTTGATATACCTAACGCACTTGTGGGTGAGTTAAAATGAACTTGTCCTGTAATACAATACTTACCACTAACATAACAAGTCATAATACCTGTTGTAGTGTCAAAAAATTCGTCATCGTTAGAATGGCTTGTCTCTCTTATAACTCTTGATGTTAAACCTGATACATCAACAGGGTCTGTAGTTGAACCATCTAAATTAATAGTAGATGTAAGCATTCCCCTAAATATTTCCTTACCATCTGCACCAGTTAAACCACCAGTTCCAGCATCTACCCAAGATACATTACCAGCACTATCAGTTTGTAAATATTGACCGTTAGAACCTTTAGCAGCTGGTAAAACATAATCGTTAATTTGAACTCTGGAAACATCTAACGCTGATATATCAACTATACCTAATGAAGCATCAGCCCAGTTTTGGAGATTAACAGAACCACCAAGAGCTAATCCAATACTTACATCTTGAACTGTTTGCTGTGATTTAATTTCTA
>TARA_R100000655_G_scaffold38079_2_pt1 | contig 14231 bp, 17 predicted proteins | sample TARA_R100000655 | Tara Oceans TARA_R100000655 (sample SAMEA2622497) | marine metagenome | biome: marine biome (ENVO:00000447); feature: deep chlorophyll maximum layer (ENVO:xxxxxxxx); material: "saline water (ENVO:00002010), including plankton (ENVO:xxxxxxxx)" | depth 90 m
CTGTAGTCTACTTCTAAGTCCCCGTCTTTTGTTCTATACACAGAATACCAAGGAGCTTCTGTCGCCATAACTCCTCTATATCTACCTGGTTTTTTATAATAATTAAATTCATACACTGGAGGTGGTGTAGTTGTAACCTTAATATCCTGTAGTGTAGTTTCCCCTTGCCAATTTAGCTGCCAAGTTTGAGATACCTGTACCGCTTCCGTCCCCAACTCCACGAAGTTGGAACTGAGGACTTGGTACTTTCCCGCAGGGTTACTCGATTTTACAGCCGCTGCTAAGGCTAACTGCCCAATATCTAAACCTACCTGGAATGCACCAGTAGATTGTCTAGTTCTAGTTTCTTGGTAACTTACACCTGGTCCTAGTACTGCTAAATCTTTAATATAGTTTTGGAAGAACTGTACTTTTTGTATTCTTGATTGTTGTTCAAGTCTGTACTCCTCCATTGTAAGACCTAATAAATTCATAAGATAACCATTTAAGTCTCGTTGTAATGCAACATGTGATTGTATTTTTACATTTTGTCTAGTTGCTTCTAATTCTATTTCTTTTATGTCTTTACTTAATTGCATAGCTTGTTGTTGTTGAGCTGTACCAAATAAAGTTTGCATAACTTCTAAACCTGTTTGCTGTGCTTTAAGTGCTGTGTCTAAGAATTGTAATCTAGCTGCCGCTACTTGTGCATTAGTTTCTTTAGCTAATTCAATTGCTCCTTCTTTCACTGCATTCATAACAGCACCTGCACTAGTTGTTCCTAACTCTGATGCAAACTTAGACATTGTTTGTTCTAAGAATTCATCTCCTCTTTCTTCAGCTTGTGCAGTTAAGGTGTTAGCAAAGTTATCTAACTCTTGTTCAATTGTTGCAGCACTACTATCTACTAACAAATCATTAATAAAATCAACCATTGGTTGTGGTAAGTCTTCTGTAATTTGCGTAACTACATCTGTAAACAATGCTGGGTCTTGTATAGAAAAAGGAGTGTTAGCCCCTGCTTGTTCATATATTTGATTTATTTGTTCACTAGCTGTAGCAGCTGGGTTATTAATCATATTGTTAGCTCGGTCTACAATATTTTGAGATGTTGCATCTAAGTTACCTTCATTGTATGCATCAAAGAAACTGTCATATTCCATTTGTTCAAAACCATAACGCTGCATGATTTCTCCCCCAAAATTAGTAATACCTAAATCAGCATCGCTTCTACCTTCTTCTAATCCTGATTGTAAATCAGCTACTACTGTGTTGCCTTCTTCACTTGTCATAGTTTCAGGTATAAACAAACGCCCATCTGCTAGTCGTTGTATGCCCATTCCTTGTATATAATTTTTGTAACTCTTATGCCCTTTGTGCATACCCATTCCTTCTTTGTCAGGGTCTGGGGTTACTCCTGCTTTTGTTTCTATTTTACCAGTTGTTGGATTAAAATATGTTCCACCAATGTCAGCCGATTCAGGCGTACCTGTAGTAAACATTTTACTTAAGTTACCATAAAATGATTGTGTGCTACTAGGTCCTGAAACACTCCTGCTTTCGCTTCGTGACTTACTACCTCCACCCATAATAACGCTCTCCTACCTCGTCTGTATCTAAATCAAAAATAGACAACGAGGGTTTTTTATTAAATAATTTTTCTATTAACTTAGTTGTTCTTGTGTCTATTTGTAGTTGTACTTTTTTATTCTTAAACTTTTTACAAAAATCTAATATTTTTCTTACCCAAAATTTTGTTTTGCCTCTATGTGTTTTTTGTATATATAAAATTTCAATTAACATATGATAAGATTTATCGTCATCTGTTACCATGCGATATCCAATAATTCCAAAAGGTCTTGAGTTATATCCTTTCTCTGTTAATATATGCCAAGATAAACCATCTAATAAAACTTCTTTAGTTTGATTAGGTTGTACTTCTTCTATATATCTATTTATATATTTTTCAAACACATTTACTTCTTGCATTCACATTCCTCTGTACAATCACATTTTAATAATTTTCTGTATGTAGTTATTGCTCCTTGCAAATAAGCTACTGTAGATTTTGCTTGTTCAAATTGTCTCTCAAGCTCTTCTACTTCTTTAGTTTGTTCTTCTTTTTTATTACATTCACATTTCATTTTATACCCTCATTTCTACGGCAATTATATTACCTGATACTACTATTGATTTTTTATTATGCCCAATTCCTCCTGGTACTTCAGTTGTTGTATAATCAGTTATTGTTAATGTACACGTATAAACTGTATCAGCTGCTGAAGATAAACTACCATTTGGACTTGCGTCTAATGCCGATATTGAACCACCTAGTACAGATGTAATAGTATTACTATTACTGGCTGTACTATTACCCCCTAAAATAGAAGTTGTGGCTAAAACAGTACTTCCTTTTTTTATTTTAATTGTTGCATCAAAATTTAATGTTTGCATAGTAACACCAGTTTCTTCTGGAACATCTGCAGCTGTAATTGTTGGATTAAAGAAAATTAATACATCTCGACCTAATGTATTTATTGTTACAGTTCCAATAGTTTGTTCTGACATTGTTACTGTAGCTCCTTTTTTATATCCAGTAGCAGTTGGATGGTTAGTTCCCGTTAAAGTAATATCGCCATCAACTGAACTTGCGTCTAATGTTACCGTTGCTTTATTAGTTGCAGCTCCCTCAGTAATATTACCTGTTGTAATAATTTCTCCTGTAATTGCTAAAGTTGAATTATTCCAATAAATATTATTACCGCCTGATGGACCAAATCTAAATTTACCATCGTTATCAATATCAATTACTTGTGTTCCATCTGCTTTGAAAGAATCTATACCTGTTGTTGTAAATTGTATTCTTGCCCCACTAGCTGCAGTTCTAAACGTATTAGCAGTCATAGTAACACCAGTTACAGTACCAGCAGTAATATTCCCTAAATCTGCATTTATAGCCGCTAAGTTACTAACATCTATTTCTGTAGCAGTAATACTATCAGCAGCCATTTGTGAAGCTGTAATTGTATCAGCAGCAATTTGTGTAGCTGTTACTGTGTTAGCAGATATAATTCCACCATCTATAAATGTAGTTGAGCCAGTTTGAAATTTAACTGTACCACTTGCGTTTGATACTTGTACTCCATAATTGTCTGTTCCGCTACCTAACTTACCAATCTTAACTCTAGTTTGTGGTGTACCTTGTGAATCTTTTATTACTATGTTATTGTTTGGACCATCAAGAGCTATCTTACTTTCTGCACCTACATAAACATTATTAAGAAACTGTGTGTTTTCTGAAATTTTTTCTGCACTTAAATCAAATATCTGTTCGTTCTTAACTATAAATTCTGCTTGTAAAGATGTTATTAAATCTAATAATGCTAAATATTGTGCACTTAAAAATGTAGGTAATTTTTCTGATATGTAATTCAGATAATCTTTTTTTACCATAACAGGCGGAACAGGTAATGCTATGTCATCAAACTTAGAATAAGCCATTAACTGTCTCCTCCATCTTCTAACTCACAAATAAACTCAGACACACTAGTAAAATTAGTAGCCTTAATTGTAATGTATCTACCAAACTCATTAAAGTCTGCTCTTGGTGCTTTACCATCTGTATCAGTAATAGTTTCTCCTACATATGTTGGAGTATCAGTTCCTAAGTCTGCTACGCCTACAGAGATAGTTGTACTTGCAGGAGTTGCATCAGTTTGTACTCTAGCTACTTGTACATAGTCACTGTCTGGGTCTTGGGCTAATGGACTTTTTAATCCATAAGTTCCGTGATATGCTTTTGTAGCTAAGGTAGTAGTAATTGCTGAGCTACCATCTGTGCCAGATGTATCTCTTTGTTTTACTATTCCTGATGAAGAACCAAAATATGTTTCTGGCGTTGTTACAGTTCTGTATTTATAAAATCCTGAGTAAGCAGCAAATGTCCAAGTACTCCATACATTATATTGATAGTTCCAAACTAATGCACTATCTGGTTCTTGGTTACTTGCTGTTGGATAATGTATAATTACTTCTCTATTCTTTTGGTCTGTCCAACAATATATATTATCTTTGTATGCATAATTTAAGTTATCAAATAATTCACTCACTACTGTGTTATCAGCAATCGAAACTAATTGTCCTCCATTAAATAAATAGATACCATCGTTACTAACAAACACATGTCCATTAGGTATATTAGTTACAGCCTTTGGTCCAATAATTCCTATTTGTTGTCTATTCTTTGGTACAAAAAATAATGGACTACCTTGGTCTTGTAATGTTACGATACTGTCTGATTTATATACTGCAATAAAATTTTGTCCTAATTGTTTTGCCGTAACAATAGGTGCTCCAGAATAATCTAAATCTAAATAATTAGTATTAGATACTCTGTCATAGTTTCCTACGTCAGTATATAAAATTCGGAAAGGAACTTCTCCGTCTGTACCATCTGTTACATTAAATAATAATAATCTTGAGTTAAAAGCTAATATAACGTGAGCTGTTGTAATTACTCTAGCAGAACTACTTGTTTCCCAAGACACGTTACCAAACGCTCCTGTAGTGGCTGAAGCTATAGCATTTACCCCATCTGCAACATAAATTGAATTACCTATTTCTGCGGAAAAAACTTTTTGTATACTTGTTCTATTTGTACCTGCAGATAATCTAGCTGTGTAACTACTACCATTCCATTCATATATATTATTTAAGGTTGCAGCATATTGTTTAGTTGTGCCGTCATATCTAATAAAATCAAATACTTCAATAACTGAAGTTGAATCTGCAGTTGCAGTTAAATTAGCATAACCATCTCTTTTAGTCCATTTACCACTACGGTATACGCAATTGTTTGCAACAGATAATTGATTGTCATCTATTAAATGCGGAGGTCTAGTTAAATTTACCCCACCTGATAAATCTTTTATAAACCGTTTCATAAACTTCCCTCATTACTTACTTCAGTAAAATCACTGCTTGATGCTGCGGTTACTAATGACATGTCTGCACTTGTAGGTGCAGTTACTACACTGTAATCTGTACTACTAGGTGCTGTTACCACTGACCAATCTTTATATACTACTAACGCATTACCTACTGCATCTGTTTCTGCAAAGCCACTACCATTAACTTGTAACTTACATACTTCAGTACCAAATAGAAAACCATCTGCTAACCCTGTGCCGTTTACTTGTAACTTAGCTATTTGTGTACCAAAAGCAAACGGGTCTGATAAACCTGTATTACTTGCTTGGAGTTTAGCTGTAGCAGTACCCAGTGCCATAGCATCCGATATACCTGTAAGAGCCCCGACTGTTATCTTGTCAGGTAAAAATGTATGTATGTGACCAGCAGCTGTAAACGAAAAGCTACCAGCAAAACTTCCTAATGCCATCTACTCCACCTTGTATACTCTGTAAGTATACGCTCTGTTTGTTCCACCTGTTTTTTCTATTGACCAAGTAAAGTTTTCTGTACTTGTTATTGGTGGAAAATGATACAACGGTTCATCTTGTGCACCTGTAAATGTATCTTTAATCATTACTCTATCATCACTACCAGCAATCCTAACTTTAATTTTAATTACTATAGTATCCCCACTAGCATTGTTAGTCATATCTAAATAACCTGTATATGCTGCATCATCTGTGATAGCTGAGCCTATTGTCTGCTCACTACCATCAGTAGTAATACTTCCATTCTGTACTGAAACTACTGCCATTAGTCTGCCTCCGTTATTGTATTACCTGCTGCTACCCATTCTTGTATTCTCCGGTAATCTCTGTTTGTTGGGTCTAGTGGTACACAGCTAACACCGTTCATTAAATAACCTGTTAAAGTACCATTTGCATCTCTCATGTTTACTACTGTTTCAATCATTTATAACTCCGCCTCAAAGTAAAAGTAAGCTTGGTATCCATCATCTGCTGTAAGACCTGCATCAAAATCATAAGCAAACCTATACCCATTGACATCTCCAAAACTCCCATTAGGAACAAATTGTGGTGTAGCCGCAGTAGCTATATTATAAATATCATTAGCTGTGCCACCCTCGGCATACTCATGTGTTATTGTTGGACTTGTTCTCATCTGTGTTGGGAAATTAATATTAAATATACATGTTGTAGCACTTGATGTCATAAAAGCATACTGACCTCTATGGTAATATCTTTGACATTCTGATAGTGTTGTAGCATGAGTCTCTCGTTTGAAAGGATTTGCTGTTGCACCAGGTTCTAACTGCACATCTGCAATGTATAAGAAATCACCTGCGTCTGTATCTGTTACATCTGACCAAATAAATACTGCAACATTACTAGTACTAGAAGTATCTACTGATATATTTTCTATTTCATATCTAGCCCACGAAGTTGATACACTTAAATTTGCTGCTGTATTTTCATAAGTCCAGTTAGTAGCTAACGTAGGTGCAGTCCCTTCTGCGTTCCAAGCATTTACTACATCACTTGTTACACTATCTGCTGTACCACTCCATGCTATTACTGCAGCTTTTACGTTATCTAGTTTTCCACTACCAGCAACTTTTGCCTTAAATGAAAGACTTACTGCAGCAGTCCCCTTACCTCCCAGTTGTGCACAGTTTATATTTTCGATTATTTGTACTATACCAAATTTCTTATCTACTGTTTCTACATCTAATCCAATAGAATAAATACCAGTATCTGTATCTCCAGCTGCACGAGTTACATCAACAATATCATTCCCATCTGATAACAGTACCCATCTTGACGCTGTGCAAGTATCATCATTATTACTTCCAGAAGTAAAACTTGTACCTCTTTGCCAACATGAAAAATCTCCATTTATTATTCCATTGTAACTTGGGATACTTGTACCACCACCTGCAGCTGCCCAGGTTAAACCACCTGTATCACCACTCTGTGCTGTTAACATATATCCATTAACAGGACTATTAGATACTTTTAAGTTTGCTTCATCTACTATATTATCTGCTATTACTGTAGCTCCGTCTGCTGTGGATGTAACCTCACCACTATGATTAGGATGTACATATGCGTTAGCACTAGCTGCTATACCATTTAGTTTACTATGGTCAGCATCAGTAAAAGTATTTGAGTCTGAACCAGCTTCAACAGCAGCAACTATCTCTGCGTTGCTCTGGTCAGCAGTAGCACCATCTTCTACGTTAATCATTGTACGTAGATTAGCTGGTGTAATCTCTTCAATTACTCCTGCACTTGCTGAGTCTCTCCCTAGTATTCTATCTGTAGCAGATACGTTTTGTATTTTAGCATATGTAACAGCATCGTCTGCAATTTCATCTGTACCTACAGCATTATCTGCAAGGTGTTCATTATCAATACTAGTTGCAGCATAGTGTTCGCTATCTAGTGAATCATCAGCTACTTTTGTACCATCAATTGCATCAGCTTCAATCTTAGCTCTTGTTATCGTGTTACCTGCTATTGCCATTCTTATCTCCTTTTCTTAGCTGTTTTAGCTGAACGCCTAAAATTAGCAGCCGTTGGTGCTCCTTTACTTCCAGGCTTTCTCATCTTTTCCCTACTACCTGCTTTTATTCTTTTACGCTTTGCGTGTATGTTTGCATATAATCCTTTCTTAGCCATTGTTACCTCTTCTTATGTTTATTTGCAAAATTACGTGCAGCTGCAACACTGCCAAATCCCCATTTTTTAAGAGCTAATGCTTTACGTGTAGGTCTACCTTTACTATCTTTCATAGGTCCTTTCATTCCTGCAAACCTAGCTGCAAAACTAACTCTTCTAGGGTTAGTACCTTTACTTACTGGTGCTTTTAAGTTAGCTCCTTCTTTTCTTTTGAAGTGTGCTCTACCTGCTGCTGTTAGTCCACCTGTTTTACTTTTATGTTCTTTTCTCATTATATTGCAAAGATTTTGTTAGAACCAGAGTCCCAAACAATATCTATATCTGCTCCATTTGAAGTAAACGGTAATCCCGTTCCTGTATCTATATAAGCAATCAGGTTGCTTGTACTAGCTGTACCAGTATCTTTATAAATAATTAAAGCTTCAATAGATGTACCAGCAGTTGGTGTAGTAAATGTACAATCAGCTGCGTCAAATACTCCTGATGTTACAGTTTTACTTGATAGTGCTACAGGTGTACCTAATACTCCAGATACGTCATTATAAAAATCATGTGCTGTATTATAGGTATATGTACCTGTATCTACAAGAGCTACTTTAATAGTATTATCAGTAAGGTCTATCTCTCCATTTAAGAAAGCTTCTTTTGCTTTTGGATATATTGCGTTTGCCATTGTCCCTCCTAATTTGGTAATCTTAATGAAATATTTACTAATTTATTTATTTCATCTTGTTTTGCAAAACTTGCTAATAAAAGTTGTGCAGTTGTTAAATATTGCTGTGCTCTATTTGCATCATTCATATGTAATCCCCAAAATAAAGCAGCCGTATATGTAATTAATGCTTGAGGATAACTTTTTGTTATACTGTTTTTATCTGAGTCCGATTGTAAATCTGCAGGAAACATACCTAGTAATAATCTAATTTTATTATCTTGTTCACTACTTCCTGGTGTTGGAAATACATGAAATGCATTGTTAACTCTATATCCTAGTTGTGGTATACCTGTATGGTCTGCTCTTGTACTTCTACCTGATTGATATCCAGGTCCAAACTTAATTGTTTCTGTTCCATAATCAAAACTAGCTCTACCATAACTAGTTCCCATTTGATAACCAGATGCTTCATTAAAATCTAATGGACTTCTAATATGTATTGGATAATAAATATCATCACTACCTGATACATCTATATAATAAGCATCTAGTATTACTTTAGTTCTATTTGGTAAATTGTATTCATCTGTTTTAGCAGTTACTTCACCACTAGTTATTGTATGCGTATACACAAACTCATCATAGACTGATTGTACTGTATTACCAAATAATTCGTTTGCTACATTTATTAAATCTTTTATTACAGTATCTATACCAGTAAAATTTCTACCAACTAAACTTTTTATTTTAGTTACTATATTACTCCTATCATAATTAAGTTCAGTTCTCATTAATCGCCTCCGTTACGCTGTACCCAGTCTTGTCCTACTTTTTCTCCGCCTGGGATTTGATGATTATGTTTACGTCTTACTTCTTCTTTTACATCTCGTGATTCTAAATTGTAAGCACTTAATTGTCCTATGTTCATATATTTAGTTTCAAATTGTAAATGGTCTTTTAGTCGTCTAAACAACGTGTAACCCATGTAACTAAATATTTTTACTTTACCTGTAAGACCTGCTCGTGATGCGTCTGACAATTTGGTAAATACTAGCTGATACCAAGAATTATCTTGTTCCGTCCAGGAATTAACAAATTGCATCAATTCTGATTTTTCTTCCGCTAACATATATAATAGTTCTACTTCTAAATCAGTTGATGTTGTCACATTAAACGTAGGTCCAGAGGACAAAACCCGAACAGTCTTGCCCTCTTTATCCAATGGGTTAAAGTGAATTCTATTAAGATGCACTCTATACCACATATTATTTAAGCAACTCCATTGCCGTCTGGGATTAACTCATAGTATAATAAGAAATACCCATCACCAGCTGTAGTACCACCAGCACCTTGCGTTTTTCTTTCGAAATGTAAGATGTCAGTGTCTTGTACAAAGAACGGAGTTAAATCCGCTTCAATTGTTACACCAGCTGCTGTGGTGTTTGGAACTGTTAATGTTACTTTTTCAGCTCTTGATACTGAGTCTACTGTATTAGTGTAATCTAAGGAGACTACTGGTGCAGTAGATGTTGCAACTACAGCTGTTTGTACGATAAATTCAAGTCTATGAATAACCATAGGGTGATTTACCTTGAAGGTAAAATCATCACCAACTGAACCATCAAGGTCAGCTGATACTGGAATTATCATAGCATTTACTTTACTATTAAAAGCCATTGTATATTACCTCCATTAATCGTTAGAGTGAATTCTAACTAAATGATACTCACTGTCAGTTGAATTAGTCCAAACTTTTTTGAACCCTGTCAATGCGTTCCATGCTACTCCAGTAAATCTACCAAAGTCCCATGATTCAATCATTGTAGCTTCAGGTTGTGCTAAAACTTCAACTACAGGTTCAAACCCGCAGATGATAGCTTCACCATTATGAGCTGAGCCACCGATTGTATTTGAGAGAACATTATTCTCTTCAACCATTCTTAATCCAAAGTAAGAACCTATCTCACCATTGATTAAGTTTTCAGGTTGGTCGTATTTGTGTAAGTCGACAATACCGCCTGTTGCAGTATCTTCGAATAGTTTTGCCATTGCAAATGCTGAGAAAACTCCTAAGTAAGAATTTCCGTCCCATTTTGGAACATTATCAGTTTTTAAGTTTTTAATAATGTCTCTAATGTGATAAGCATTTATAGCAGCACCCGCTCCTGTTGATACTGTCCCGTCTTTGTCGAGTGTACCAGCAGTAGCACCAGTTGGTGTGTAGAATACATCTGAGTTTTGGAATTCAGTTCCAGCAATCTTATCCATAGATTCAGCAACATTCATTGATAGTACTTTCTTAAGAGTTTCATCTACAGAATATTCCGCTAAAGTCTGTGCTTTTCTAGTATAAGATACACCATTACCGTATTCGTTTACAGTTGCAACTACAAAACCAACACTTGGTTTTTGCATAGGTAAAGATTGTAGTTCACTAATTGTTCCAGTTGCAGAACCAAGTTTTTGGTACTTTTCTATTTCAACTTGTGAGCCACGGTTTTTACCGAAGGATTGTATAGGCTTAGCTAAGTTTCTAAACTGCATCATGTTACCAGCTTGAAATCTGATATCAGAGTCAATTTTAATCTTAGCAAGTCTAGCCTCCTCATTTAAGTAACTAATTGCACCTTGTGGCATATTTAATTACCTCCTATTTATTGATTTTGTCGTTTAATGGTATTTGATTGTCTATAACGCTTCTCTAGGAATTTGAAATATTCTAAATCGTCTCCTAGTGGTGCATCATTTTCTGGAGACAGCAAGTTACCATTATTAGTATCTGCAGAAGTTTGTCCTGATACATCCATTTCACCTTTTGGAGAAACTTTTGGACTTGCTTCTGGTTGTTTTTCTTCTTCTTTAATTTCTTCTTTAGGTTTACGAATTGCATTAAATTTATTATATGCACTTTCAAACCTTTCTTTTACTGCAACGTCTTGTGGAGTAGCTATTAACAAAGCATCAAATACTTCTACTTCCTCTGGACTCATATCTGCAATATATTTTTCGTGTAATGTAGAAGCTTGTACCATGTTTGATGTCATTTCCATTTGTTGTTCTGGTGTTAATTTTGACACGTCTACTCCAGGTGGAACTAGACTAGCAGCTGCTTCCTTTGCAGTAATATTGACTCTTTGGTCATCACTACCATTTTTAATTTCTTCTGACATTTCTTATGACCTCCATCATATCTTCAGGTGACATCTCCGATTTGGCTTGTTGATTAGGAGTTTGCTCTTGTTGCATAGCTAACCCTGGGTCAACAGGACCTGGTTGTTGTGGACCTTGTTCAGCTTGTTGTTGCTGTTGTTTTAACATATCCATATTAAGTATATCTTCTGGTATCTCATCAAATGATTCAAAGATTCTTTCAACAAATTTAAGTGGGTCAATTGCAGATGCAACTTGTGGCATGTTGCCAATAACATTTACAATCTGCATTAACTTATTAAAGTTTGTCATTTTAAGAACTTTACCTGATATACCCCTAACCGTTATTTTAGCTTCACGTAGTATTCTCATACGTTCGTTAAAACTTAATGATATCAATGCTCTGACAGGACTGTCTAAGTCGTCTTCTGTATACATTGGTTCATGTGTTGCATCATCAAGGTAAATTAACTCTGTGTTTAATATTGCCTCTAATGATGGTGTTACTATACTTCGTTCTATCTCACTAGCTATATCTGTAAAGAAACTTGCAGTCTCTTGTGATTTTGTAGCTATTTCTTGAGCAGTAGGTCGTCCCTTTGCTGTAGGCTGCCCTTGGAAGAACTCATTTTGAAATGACCTATTTTGAATTAGTCTATCTAATACAGATAGTAATGACGTAGCGTTGGGATTCATACTTTGGTTATACACTTGATTAATTGTGTTAGGTGCTGTTACAGGATATAAACGTCCTGGTGTTATAGACCCAAACAAATGTGCTTTACCACCTTCTACATTAGTTGTAACTAATTCATATACACCTAATGTTGACATTCTAAATGCATCTAATAATAAATTCATACTTTCAACATATGAACTTAATAAACTTCTTAGTTTAGAAATGTAACCACGCCCGTATCTGCCTTGCAATACTTTCATTGGAAATCCTACGATATAAGGAAAATCTCCATTAGGTAGATTATTCTTTCCGTAGTAAACTACTGTTGTATCTCCAGCTATAACAAAATGTACGTTTGTGTCTAATACATTCCCTCGTTTGTCTGAAATATATTTAGCGTATACATAACATAGATGTACTTCAGCTAAATGGTTTTCTTTTTCTTCGCCTTGTTGTAATGTTTGACGAAGAACTTTCTTAGTGTTAGTCCAGCCATTTACTCGTGAGATTTTCTCAAAGTCAGCTACACTAACTGTTTTCTTCTCTATAATGTATGAATCGCCATTCGGGTCAAGTCTTATATTAAATGGGTTAATAGCAGAAATAGCTGTTTTTCCAACTACCTCACTTGCTTCTCGTAACTCACCCGTTTGTTCGTCCGCCATTGGATACGTACTTTCATCGTACGTATATTTTACTTTTGTATAATAAGGACTAGTTAATAAAGAAAACTTTAATGCGTCTCCAAATATTAACGGGAACTTATTGTTTGATAATACTTGTTCTAATATTTTATTTAGTCCTGCTTTGTATGCTGAGTTAGGATGTTCGACAGTAAAATATTTATTGTCAGTCGACATTAATATTCTTACAAAAAAATTAGATAAACGCACAACTAAGTTATCAACTACTGGGTCTTTAATTTTAGTTTGCCAATCTAGTTTATTATCAAATTGATATTCATCCATGTAGAATCGCATATTCTCACGCCAATCTTGAGCACTCTGCGTGTAAGCAGGTTCAGCTTCATTACTTATATAACTAAAGAAACTTACTATTTGTTCAGGGTTTACTTTCAATTCATTATCCTCTCTTTTGTTACACCAAAGTTAAGCCCATAATGATTTGGCTCAACAGGTTGTATATCTTCACTTATATTTAATTTCTTAGAAATATAATACAGCCCTAACTTAAACGCATCTGATATATGTTCAAAATATTTATCACGTCTTGGTACTCCGTTATCATCTCTTGTATATGCTGCCAAAGTTTCAGTTACCATTGACGCATGTTTAGAATCTATTTGTATTTTAGGAATACCTCCTGTTAGCGTTTTTAGTTCTTCATTTGCTAACACAACACTTGTGTCTCGTTTTACATATACCACATCTGTTTGTAGTCCTTTACCCTTAAATATTTCTGCACTAGAATGAGGTGACACATCATAACGTCTGTTTGCATCATGAGGTAACAAGTCCATAGTGTTTAATACTTTAGGCATTAACTCAGTTTGGTATGTAGCTACTTCATCAATAAAATCAGTTATTTGTGTATTTGTACCCATCATTGCTAATAATATATTTTTACGCCCTACTTTATCTACTTGAAATACAACACAAGCAGGATGTGAATAACCTAAGTCCCATGCTCTCCATAAAGTTCTTAGTGGGTCGTATTGTTCTGTAAGATTATCTACTACGTGCATCTCATTAAAATCTGGATAGACAATAGGTCCTTTAGGTTGTAACTGAAACTTACCGCCTTGACTAAATCTCCAGTGCATTGCACTTTCTGTAAATCGTTTCTTGTATCTTTCTATCTCTTCTTTTTCTAATGACAAGTTATCGTATACGTCTATAAAATGAAAGCTAGTGTCTTCGTCTTCTTCTTGTCGTTTATATATATCTTGTGATATGTAGTTGCTGGTTGCGTCTTCAACAATAAAACTCATAATCATTTTGCCAGACTTTCTTAATAGTCTAGCTAGAATTTCATCATGCATGTTCTGTGGAGGACACTCATCAAACCAACAGAAATCAATACCAGAAGCTTGTAGGTTCTGTGTTTTCATTTCAGCAGATTTGAATTCAAGTAATGTACCATCCCAAAATCTAACAAAGTCAATACATCTGTTTTTACCCCAGGCTACTTTGCC
>TARA_R100000655_G_scaffold109802_2_pt1 | contig 14181 bp, 27 predicted proteins | sample TARA_R100000655 | Tara Oceans TARA_R100000655 (sample SAMEA2622497) | marine metagenome | biome: marine biome (ENVO:00000447); feature: deep chlorophyll maximum layer (ENVO:xxxxxxxx); material: "saline water (ENVO:00002010), including plankton (ENVO:xxxxxxxx)" | depth 90 m
TAAAATAAGTGCAATCGTTCTCTGAACCATCTGCTTCTTCTATTAATTTATCAAATTTGTCTTTGTGTTCTATCCCTACACCAAAGATCACTTTACTTCTATATCCCATAATTTTAATTTTTTAAGTTGTTAAACCCTTCATACCAATCTAAGCATTCTTTATCATCTATATCTGTTGCTATATTTATATCAAACAAACTTCTTAGTGGTTCATCATTATTCTTAATATCTTCAAGGCATAATTCAACACACTTAACCCTAAAGTCAAATTCTTCTTTACTTATTTTCTTTTCCATAGTTTTATTTTTTTTTAATTAATTCTATTGCTTTATCTATACATTTAAATAATTCCTTATAGTACAAAGATGTTTCTGTTTCTCCATTATACTCTAATAATTGTTTTATTGCATATTTAGTTTCCTCTAATCCTTGAGGTATATTATCCCCCGCATAGTAGTCCATAATATCTCTTGACTTTTCCATAGTTTTATTTTTTTTTATTAATACTTGATATTGTCATTTTTTTCTTGTACCTTCCGATCATTATTAGTAGATAACTATGTTAGTTATATAATTTTTATATAAAAAATATATATCTCTTGTCTTCTACTTCTCCTACTTCCTTAATGTTAGTAGCTATTTGTATTAAAGGATAGCTATATCTAATAAGCACTTGTCGGCAAACTTTGTCTATCTTCAAAACTCATTCCCTCATATTCATCATCAGGGTTAGTTAATTTATGAAAATACATACTCAATTTTTTTGCAATTTTTGTTAATTCTGGATTACCTTGCCAATCTCTAATAGTGCAATCATTATTTATACTTCCCAACATACCACCACCTAAATAATTTTGATATGCAGTCATCTTCATATATTTGTAGCCAAATGGTGTTAGATCTATCTCTATTCCACCACCTCTTGTTGTTATTTGTTGTCTTAATACTTTAAATTCCATAGTTTTAGTTTTTTATTTAGTTAATACTTTAGTTGTTTTGATTATGAATAAAGTTTAATGTGTAGTTTCTCGGACAATCTTCACATACATAGTTTTTTTATGCTTGTCGCATTAAACCTCATTCAAACTAAAAACCTAACAACCATTGTTTTTTTTAATTAATAAGTCCAATTTATTTTCTCTTATCCAATCATAACACTTCTTATCATTTTCTCGCCATATTTTTGTAGCCATCTCGAAATCTACTTCCCCTTCATCATTTAATATCGGATCTTTTCCATACATATAGTGTTTTGTTCCGTACTTATCAATCCACGATATACTGGTTTTATAATGTATTAATTGTTCTTTAAATTCTTCGAATGTTAGCATATCCCCTGTATCTATCAAAGTCCATACATCAGTTTTTTTATTTGTCATAGTTATTAGTTTTTATTTAGTTATTTCTATTGCAGTTAAGATCATTATAATACCTGAGGTTAACATTAGTGTACCGCAAATAAATTCAAGTATTATCCACCACTTATCTATCACTATCATCATCATAATATATCCACCACCAATCAAAAATGATAACATTACTATATGTAGCAATACATAGATTAAAAAATTCTTGGTGTTAGTTAGTATATTAGTTAATTGATCCGTTAGGTATTTTATATTTAGTTTCATAGTTATTTAGTTTTAGTTATTATTCCATATCTACATATCCTATCTTCCACGCTTTAATTATTCCTTGCTTATTTATAGGTATTTCAAACGTTTTGATTTCATATATTTGTTCTATTGTTTGATAATCTGTTTCTTTTCTTATTTTTTCTTCGTTATTTAAATCGACATTGTAATCAAAATAATCTTCATCAGAAAGACTTGCAATTTTTGTTTTTTCTAATTCAAATTCTTTTTCTTGTATTTTAAACTTTTTTATAATTGAATTTCTTGCCTTTGTTATTTCTCTTTTACTTGTCCTTAATACTTTTTGGTAAAGGTATTCCCCTTCTAAGTCTTTTAGCATTATTTGAAATGTGTATATTTTCATTTTATTTAGTTTTAGTTGTTGATTGTTTTACAAACATACGAATTATATTTCATATATGCAAATTATTTTCACTTTATTTTATTCTGTATCTGTTAATTGTGTAGGACAATCTTCATAATGACAAGCCACTTCATCTTCATAATATCCACAATGAGTACAAGGTTCATCTTCTTTATTCACTTTATCAAGATATTTTTGGTGTGCCTTGTTAAAATCAAACCAATTTCTTTTGTTAGTTTTTTTTGTTTTATCTAATTGATTGTGCATATTAACTAATAGTTTCTGTATTCCTTTGTATCGGATCTTGTCAGTTAGTGTATTTATTATTAATACAAGTTCCTTATCTGTTAGTTTTAGATTATTCATAGTATTATATTTAAGATTATAATTGTTATCGTTAGTGGCAGGAGCCAATTAATATCTTTCTGTACTTCTTTATATTCTTCTTCCCATTCTTTTAATTCCTTATCATTCATAATTATATTTTTTTAGTTCCATCTACTTCAATGTAATCATCTCCCCAATTATCTACAAAGAATAAACCATATTCATTTTCATATCCTTTGCCTATTATATTAAATCCTTTGTCCTTTAAGTAATTAAATACCTGTTCATCTATTGTATTATATTCATAATCTTTACTTAAATATATTCTTCTTGTCTTATCTCTGTTCCATCTTGCCTGTTCATATACAGATATTCTTGCTCCTCTATGATTTGTTGCATATATGTATTTAAATTTAATTTTACGATAGTTGTTTATTTCATTGTAATTCATAGTTGTAGTATTTTAGTTGGTTAGTATTTTAGTTAGTGATAAATCCTTCTGTTAGTTCTTCGTATGTTTTTATTACACTTGTTCCGTTGTAATAGTTATTTAATATAACATCTTGAAAAGATCTATCTGAGAATATCATCTCAAGGTGTTGTGTTGTAAAGTCTTCTCCATGAAAATCTAATTCTCCAATGTTGTTAATAAATAGGTATTTAAGTTTTAATATGTATGCTTTCATAGTTATAGTTTTTAGTATTATATAGGGGAAATTTATCCCCTATTTCATGCTCTTAGCAATCATCAGTAATACTCTACTTCATTCGTTCAATCATCAGCTTTATCTTTTCGTGTGCCTCTTTATTTTTAAATGGAGATAACGCTTTGTTGATTGTGTTTATGGTGTCGCTAACATTAGTATTAAGTTTGGCTTGTTCCATCTCAAATTGTTCTATTAAGTCATTCATAGTTTTATAGTTTATTGGTTATTATTTAGTTTTTAATTCATCATAACTTCTATTTACCTGTTTTAATGTTTCACGATACATAGAAATTAATTCTTGTGCCTGTTCAAGTTCATGTGTTAATCTAAAAATTTCTTGATTTATTCTTTTGTGTTCTTTAATTAGTGTCATAGTTATTTATTTTTTAGTTCGTTTAATACAAATGTAATGTAAAATTCTTTTAACTTCCAAATGAAATGCAATATATTTTCATTCTCTTGAGGAAAAAAGTTTTAAATAAATTATACAAATGTAGTTTCAGTATGTTAAATAGATGATGAATAAAATTAGTTAGGGTATTAGCTCCCACATTCGCACACTTCATACAATCATAGTTAATAGCCAAGATTTTTTATGTAATAATTAAAACTAAATACAAATAGACTTTCGGTGTATGTATATATATATATATTTATTTTGGATTTAGGCAGTAGTATATATATTATATATGTATTTAGATAATAGTTATCAAAAATCAATGTTTCAAATCGTTTACATATAGATACTTGCACCCACCCCCCTAAAAAATATCGGTTTCGGGATCGGTTGCACACCCGTTACATTACATTATTATCCCAAACCTACACTTATCTCACAATTTTTTTATATATTTGCCCTATGCCAAGAAATTACAAAGACGAATACAATAAGTTTCATAATAGCGATAAGGCTAAAAAAAAGCGTGCTACACTCAATAAAATACGTAGGGATAAAGGTATATACGGTAAGGGTGGTAAGGACGTTTCTCATATGGCTGATGGATCCATTGTTTTAGAAAACCCTTCTAAGAATAGGGGTAATAAGACTAGGACTGTTGGTGATCGTAAAGCTAGGGGTGGAAAGACATTTAAAGCTAAAAAAGGATACAAGCTCAATAAACGCAAAAGATAATGTGCATTAAAGCTAAGAAGACTAAACAGCTAGGAATGAATCCTGGCACAGCTTCAAACAGATTAAAAAAAGAATTATTATACAGCTTAGCTAAAAGGTTAAAAATCAACTGGTGTTATCAGTGTGGGGCAGAAATAAAAACAGCTAAGAGGATGACTGTAGAGCATAAGACTCCATGGTTAGATTCTTCGGATCCTGTAGGTAATTTTTTCAACTTAGATAATATAGCGTTTTCACATGCTTCCTGCAATTACGCTGCTGCTAGATCTAAAGAGGGGGCTCCATGCCCGTCAACTACAGCATATAGAAAAGGATGTCGATGTGATGGTTGTAAAAAGTCTAGAGTTGAATATAGAAGGAATAGATCTAAAGTAAGAAGTTAACAAGAACCCCCACCCATTTCTATAGACAGAGATTCATCGTTTAAACCTTCCATTGATATAGGCTCATCATCGTGACCCATAGCTTGCAGTATATGTCCAGGCATAAAGTCAAATAACTGAATCATCGATTCATCGCCTAATTTATTAGCAAAGGACCCTAAGTGAAACATAGCACTATTACCTTTATCTACCATACCTTTAATAAGCTCTGGGCTTGGCCCCGATTCCACAGCACTTGATTTCATACCTAAATATTCATCTACTAACATAGCTAGATTAACTAAAGCATCAGCATCTTCATCTCTGTGGCCTTGTTTAACCATCATACTAAAAGACTCTTGTGCTCCTGGGCATACATGAAAATTCTGAGTTTGATAACCCATTATATCCATCTCTCCACTATGACCATCACTAGCCATCTCTTTGGAGTGCGAGCTCATGGGCTCTATAATAATCATCATTGTTTCCATAGACATATATATTTATCCTCTTGAAGCACCAACACCTCCACCTCTAACTGCTATAAGTTCAGCCTTAGACTCATCTATTTCTAACTGTAAAGCAGCCATAGCTTCTTGATCAACATTTGGATCCAACTGTGATAATTCTTTTTCTAACCTCATTATTTTCATTGATAGATAAGTGTCTCCTGCCTGTATAGGGTCTTTGGCTGCGGTATTATAAATGGGTGCGAGATTAAATCCACCAACTCCTTGCCCTCCACTAAAAGCCTTAGCAACCTGAGATAGATCAACCCCTCCTCCAGAATTAATTGGTTTACCTCCTTGATTAAATTTCATTTTATTTATATCAAAACCTTTACCAAACCCTCCATGTTTATATATAGGAGTTTCACCTTTAGCCATCATCCTCTGCATTTCTTCAGGACTCATCTGATCAGGGAAAGGAGAATATCCACCCCCAGAACCACCTTCGCTCTCTCCTAATCCTGAGTCACCAGCAAACCCTCTACCAACTTGACTGATACTATCTTCAGATTTGTCCTTATCTGCATTATCTTCTTCCAATTCTTCTTCTTCCCAGTCATCTTCTCTTATTCTTCTTATCCACTCCCCTAAAGACATTTCATCTTCATCACCTTGATTTCTATTCCACAAGCTATCATCGTCATCCGCAACAAAGTCGGCAGATAAATTTCTTCTTTTAGGTATACCTCCTTCTCCTGTTGCTGTCTCATTAACAACGGTCTCTTCAGACCCAGGCTCTACTGTGTCTACACTCATTAACTCTTTTAATAAAGTGTTATAAGCCTCGTCTCCAAATTCTCTTTTTATAATTGCGGAATCTCTTTTTAAGTCAGACTCATTATAATTCTCTCCAGTTACTACGTGTGTTCCACTTGTTACAGAATCTAAAATAGCGTCCATAGATCGTCTCTGTCTATTTCTTCCTCTACCGCCACCACCTTCAGCTCCACCACCTTCAGCTCCACCTTCACCTTCTGTACCTCCCGACACATCAACACCCTGATTATCCTGATTAAATTCATTTATATCTGCTTCAAGATCATCACTAGTATCTGTAAACCCTAAAGGTCCACCAGGAGTTGGCATTTGACCCTCATCTGTTTTTACAGAAGGAATATGTCCTATTGTTACTGGCTCTATATTGAGCTGTGGATTAAACTGTTGCCATCCAGACTCGTCCATATATTTTTGAGTTATATTCTTTTCAAGTGCAGCAGCCTGCTTGTCGGTTAACCAATCGTTTGTTCCTTCGGAGAACCACTTTTGATTTTTATCATCCCATCTAACACCAAAGTTAAACACATCAGGTCTTTCCCCTTCATGGAAAACACCCCAATTTCTAAGTTCAGAGATTTTAGATATATCACTTCTGTCTAGTGCGTTCTTTGAAAGAAAGCCTTTATCCTGCATCAACATCTGTGCAATTTCTTGTTTATTATATCCACCCATACCCTCATTAGCACCCTGGTTAGATAAGTGTTGTAGGTGTAGCCATTCTTGGCTAGGTCTGTCATCTGGATCCATACCAGATGCTTCTAAATTATAAATATAGTTTTGGGGAGCATTAATAAACTTGTCAAAATCCGCACTTGGATCTCTTCTCGTTCTAAAAGCAGAATATTTACCATCTTTATCAATACCACCACCTTTAACTCCTGGATCGAAAATATCAGGATGCATAGCAGCTGCGGCATCAGTAAACATGCCATCACTCAAAAATTCATTCGCAAAATCAGCTATCTGGCTATCAATAACAAATCCTTTAGGTAAATATGGTCCTAGCAACTCATTCATTAACGCCACATCAGACAAATGACCGCTGTAATTCTTGTATCCTTTACCCGCCTTTTGTTTGTCGAATTTTTTCTGCTCTCTCGCTAGTTTATCTTGATCAATATCTTTTAAAAATCTCCTATTATCCCCAATTATTAAATTACCGTCTAAACCATGTTTTTTACTTAAGTTTGTAACAGCGTCTGCTCTAGGAGCCTTTTGATAACTATTTCTTTTTAATATCTCTATAGCTTCAGGGTCTTGCTGGAGAACGTCCATAAGAATAGCAGAAATATTATGAGAGTGTTTGTTTGTAATTTGATCACCCACTTTAAAACCTTGCTCTCTCCCGCTTTTTTGATTGCTTTTTTGAATATCGAAGTCAAAATTTACATTTTCTGGAGTATGATACAAGCTAGCAAAATCAAAACGTCTTCCAGTTGCACCCCTCCTATGTCTTGGGTTGTTTTGAAGTAAATTACTAAGACTGCCAAAATCATAATACTTACCATGCATCTGCTCAAGATCAGATTGACTCAAGTTTGTATAATCGGTTTTGTTAGAAGGTACGTACTCATCATTCCCAGATGTGGACTCACCTCCTGAACCTTCCCCACCTTTATTTTTACCTCCACCAAAATCTATTTGCGGTGCATTAAGATTAATATTTTGAATGGTATCAACTATACCGTCCCATACGTGTTCAGCCCATTCGCCAACAGTTGCTATTCCTTCTTGTGCTTTAGGGGCGTTTCTATTAAGTTTATACTTTTTCTTTTTTTTGTTCATGTAAGCCATAACTGTATTCTTTTAGTGCTCTATAAAATTTAGTAACTAATATTTTTCCTTTTTGAGATATCATATATCTTCTAGCTCTATTGTGAGCTTTTTCTAAATATATTGTTATATATCCCTTTTTCATTAGCTCTGGAAGATTTCTTGTTATGAAGCTATTTGAACATCTATAATAATTAGCTATAGTTGAACCTGTAAAACATTCACTGTCGTAAACAAAGAATAAAAATTCAATGTCAGAAACCTTTAGACTATACTTATCCCTAAAATTAAATAGAACATTTCTATAATGCTTAAGATAATTGTCTCTATCCAAAAGTATTAAATTTAATTATAATAGAGCAAATATACTAAATATTTCTTATATTTGGAATTAATTACTATATTTGTACGGAACAATTAAAAAATAATATAATATGGCATTATCAGGAACAAAAGCACAAGAGGTAACGCTGGGTCAGTATGGATCAGCATTTGTAAATACTGCAAATGTTATTTTACCTCCAGCAGATAGAATTATATGTGCAATTACATTTATGGCAGACACAACTCTACAAGCATTTCACGCTTACGAGTCTGATGCTGGCACAAGAATATTTCCTAATATGGCTAACGCTGCCCATGCAGCAGGGACAGGAAGTGAAGGGTCTGGTGGTAATTTAATTACAAGTGACACAATATTCCCTAAAGGGTTGACTATTTATGGACGATGGAAATCGATTATGGCTGCAACTGCTGACGCAGATGGAGGATTTATAGTTTACTTTGGTCCAACACATTAAAAATTAGAATATGGCATTAGGATTAGGATGTTCATTAGTATGTGGTGATTTAGTAGGAGCAGGATCTTCTTCTGCCGCTATAGTCATAGAAGACTACATGTGGGTGGGAACAACCTCAACTGGATCTGGAAGTACATACGATGCGGTGACACCTATACCAACCCTGTATGATTTTAATGATGCCTGGGATTTAGATATAGCTACAGGATTAATAAATAGCATGTATGATTATATGCCTCAAGATCCTTCAAGTGATGAAGGTTATTGGGATTTAGACGCTGGAGAAGGTCTTCAACCTATAGATCCAGCATCATTCCCTGAGCCTTATAATAGTGAAGGTTAAATATAAATAATATAAAGAAAAAGAAATAATATGGCAACACCGAACATAGTACCTAGAGCCGATCAGGAAGGAGGTTTAGGAACCTCAGCAAAATCATGGGGAAAACTATTTATTGAAAACCCGACAGCTGGCGGTACTGCCGCAGCTACAATATCCAACCTTGATGTAGATCAAGTAGCGTTAGACATAAATGCTAATAATACAACAGCTAACATTATAGATATAACATCTACAACCCTTACAACTGGAAAAGCTGCGAATATTGATATTGTAGATTCAGGAACAGCCACTGCAAATAATATTTTATTTGAATTAGATTATACTAAATCTGGTGTTATTGCATCTAGTGCTACTAGAACTGTTACAGGTTTTAATTTAGAAATGACAGACTCAGCTACTAACAATGCGAGTGGATCTGTTGTTATGACTGGACAAGTTATACAGTTAACTAACTCCAGCGGTCAAGGAACTATAACTCAAACAGGTCTAATAGTACAAGCTACAGGAGGTGATGCTGATAAAACTCATGGTATTATTATTACCACAGAAGATGGAGGTGTAGATTTAAGCATTAGAAGTAGTGCTGATACTGGAGACAAATTTACGATAGCTACCTCTACCGCAGGAAGCACTACAATAAGCACAATAGACGATGATGCAACAGCCGCTCATTTAAAATTTGTTATTGATGGAGATATGTATATAGATCCTGCTGGATTAGATACCTGGATGGGTGCAGATGATAATACAGTTGCTAAAATAAAGAGACTATCTCACTCTGATGGACCTGGTGGTGGATTAGAGTTGCAAGGAGGAAGTGCTACTGCTGGTCAAACGGATGATGCTGGGGGTACATTATTTTTAAGTGGTGGGGAGTCAACTGGAAATGCAGTGCCAGGGGGTATTACTTTTAGGGGTGCTCTTAAAGGAAGCTCTGGAACATCTTTAAACTCTAATAACACTATTGCAAATCTACGTTGTTCAATAACAGGGGATGACGCAACCGTACTTCAAATGTATGAAGCAGGTGGAGCTTCTTCGCTTGACTACTTCGTTATTGAAGTATTTGAGCATGGTTTTACTAAACTTAGAACTGTTGATACAGCTGCTGCTGCTGCTCATATTGAGCTTGAATCTGATGGTGCTATTACCTTAGACGCTTCCGCAGCGATAGTTTTTGAACAAGGTGCAAACTCAGCTGCCTTAATGGAATGCTCAGGTAGAGTGATGATTCAGCAAACTTTTATGAAAATTATGCCTGATAGGTTTTTTCCTAATGGAGACTCTGGAAGATCATTTTTTGTTGCGGATCAACAAACTAACAAGTTAGGTATTCACCAATATGACTCATCTGACGAGCTATATGCTCACATTGAGATACCTTTTGGACATACAGTAACACACGTTCATGTTTATACAAGTGCTACTGTTTCTAGTGGGGTAACTATTGGTGCTTACAATTATAATACTGGAGCAGATAATGCTGTAACAACAACCAGTGGAGATACAAACACCGACATATCTTTAGGGGTTAATTCAATAGCTGGAGGTGCAGCTCAGGATTTATGGATAAAAGTAGCTTTAGCAAGTAACCTTGTATGGTTATGGGGGGCAAAAGTAACTCTATCGGTAACTTAATAATAAATAACAAATAATAATATGGCTTTAGCAAGTAAAAGATCGGCAGAGATACATGATAAGACAGGGGGTGATTTAACTGAAATGACAAACGCATATAATGCTGATAAACATCACAATTTAATATCTTTCCCTAGTGAAGCTGCTCTAATGCATCAAATAGAATTAATGAGAAAAGATATAGATGAATTAAGGAGGTATATAGTTAGTGCCGAATTGCTATTACCAGACACAATGGGGGACTCAATACCCACATCAGATCCAGGAGTGGCGGGTCAACTATGGAATAGTAGTGGAATTTTAAAAGTAAGTAGAGGATAATATGGCAACATTAACAGGGCAAGCAGTAAAAGACACTTATAAAAGTTTATTAAAAACAGAATCAACTGTAGGTTTTAGTGGCGACACTCCAACTAGAATTGAGGATGGAAGTGGTAAGCAAAGTGCTATGTACCTAGGTCAATCAAGGGTTAATATAATAGGTAGTTTATCTTTTAATTTATCTACCACATCAACCCCTAGAGCTAATCTACATATCATTGGGACAACAACTCAATCAATGTTAGTTCAAAGTGTTAATGGATATAATAAATTTTATATAGGAGATTATTTAGGTTCTTACAATGTAAAAGTTGGAGATATTGATGTTAAATCTCCTGGTAACAATACATATTTATATGTGGAGGACTCTTCCAATAGAATAGTATCTAAAACCTCATATTTTGGGGTAAATCAAACTGTACCCACATGCACATTACATGTTGGATCTAATTCAGGTACAGCTCTATTTTCTTTGGGAGCACACCCAAATGCTTTTAAAATTACTAGTAGTAGTAATACAACATTCTTTGTTGCGGACACTGCTAACGATAAAATTACTGTTAATGCAGATTTAGAAGTAAAAGGAAACCTTAGAAGAAGTTCTGAAAGATATTATCTAGAAGAGTTCTTTAAGAGGTTACCGCAAGGAAATGCTGATATTCAAGACGCTTCTGAAGCAACACGAATGATCGCTAATACAGACTTTGAGCTAGTGGGAACTAATGCTGGTAGCGGTGACGCTCAATTTCTTGCAACAAATTATGCTGGTATACAAATACAAACAGACGGTACTGACAACGATCAAGTTATTATAGCTCCACACTTAGACGCTAGGCAATCAGCTTGGACAGGTATTAAATGGGGAACAGAAAATCAAGTAGAATGGGAGTGTGCTATAACCACTCATGGAACTATAACAGACTATTCATTTTGGGCTGGCATGAAATTAACAAACACTCCAGTTTATGCGACTGACGATGATCAGGCTTATTTCTTATTTTGTACAGATGATGATCAAGGTGCTCTAACAACAAACGCTAATTTACATTTTGTTTATTCTAAAGATGATGTAGATTACATAACAGATCTAGGTATAGCAGTAGCTGCTTCTACCACTTATAGATTTAGAATAGAAATAGATTCAAATAGACAGGTTTCTGTGTTTGTAAATGATGTTCAATATGGTTTAGTTACCTCAGCAACCGCTGGAGGAGCAACTCAAAGTGTTGTTACGACAAAATCTTTAGCACTAGAAGATGATCATGACTTCATACCTTACATTGGTGTTCAACAAATGGCAGGATCTAAAACAACAGAATTAGTAGTTCATTACCAAAAAATTAGCAGAGTATTGTTTGAATAAAATATTTTCACTATATTAGTGGAAATTTAATTTAATACAATATTATGAAAGACACAGAACAACTCATAGAGGAGATGTGTGAATCTATGAAAGATCTTCTTATACAGAAGAATCGAGACTATGGCGACTCAGCCACCAACCCATCAAACGTATTTTCTTCAGGATCACCAATAGACTCTTTATGTGCACGTATAGATGACAAACTTATGCGTATACAAAACAAGGGGATAAATGATAAAACAGAAGATACAGTATCAGATCTTATAGGATATTTAATACTACTTAAAGTTGCTATGTATAAAGAAAGAAATAGTGAATATGATGCGTTTAAAGAAACTATAGCTATGGGTGGTCATGCTAATATAAATGGGAAACCTATAGCAACAATGGAAGATTTAGACATATACTACGAAAATAAAAAATAATATAATTATGGAAGCTATAAGCCCTATTATAAGAAAAATAACTATAGGAGATTTAAAACAAGGATTAACATATAAAGTTGGTCAATTAATGAACTCTGGAAATATGGAGATAACAGCTATTATACAAGATGAGGCTGCATGGTATAAACACCAGCAGGTTGTCTATGATGTATATGTTAAAGCTAGAGGAGATGAGTTTTCAAGGCCTTGGAAGAGGTTTTTTGATCAACCTACAGCTATAGAGTACGATATTCAAGATAGAGAAAACTACGAAGTTAATTAATATGAGACCAGTAAAAGATTACTACTTTGTTGAAGTAGAAAAAATCCAAGAGGACACTATAATAGTAAATGGTAGAGAATTATTTATGGACACCTCTTATGATGAGTTAAAACATGTTAGACAGTATGGCACAGTTGTTGCACTACCTCACAGTTTGCCCAAAGGTATAAATTTAGATGTTAAAGTGGGAGATAAAATTTATTGTCACCATTTTTTAACAAACGAAGAGAATAGGGTTAAATTTCATGAAGATGAAAAAGTTTTCAGCATACATTGGTCTTATGTATATGCTATTGTTAGAAAGGGAAAAGTAAAGATGTTACATCATTGGAATTTTGTAAAACAAAAAGTAGAGGATGAATCTAATTATATATCTGACACAGGTATATATTTAAAGCCAGAAGCAGACGAGATAGAGCTACATGGATATGTAAAATACATGAATAAAGACTTGAAAAATCTAGGTGTGAAGAAGGATGATGAGGTGGTTTTTTCATTAAATTCTGAATATGAAATGGTAATAGAGGGGGAAAAGTTGTTAAGAATGCGTAACTTTGATATACTAGCAAAAGTAGAATAATGATAGGAACCCAAGAAATAATAGATATATGCGTAGAAAACTCATATAATTTATTGACAGGAAAAAAATCTATAGAAGATATATTAGATTCATCAAATAGACCGTATTTTTTATGGAATGTTGTTGAAGAAGAACTTGATCAAGAAATATTTGATAGTTTTATAGATTTTATGATAAATTATTATGAGGACATGGAGTATTATGAAAGGTGTTCTGTATTGTTAAATATAAAATTAAATGAAAGAAATAGATGTCAGCAAGAAAATAGAGAGACTGATAGAATCAGGGAATAAAGCTTTTGACTTATTATTGGAAGAGGTTAAAAAACCTATAGATCCAGATTTACAAGATGATAAAGCTAGAAATGCTATGAAGGCTAAAAAAGAGTGCTTTATGGACGCTCAAGATATTCTAATGGCTATACATAAAATGCAGAATCAAATTAATGGTGGCGATATAATTGAAAACGAACCTGAATTAGAGGATAAGTCCTTTAAAGCTGGCTTCTCAGAAAAGTACGCTAAAAAATAGAGAGTGTAATTTATTTTATTATATTTGCATAATTGGCTAAAATTTATTATGACAGGGTATATAAAAGTAAATGGTTTAAAATTCAAGCTTCCTGTTAAACCCAAGAAAAAAGACATATTGTTTTCAGATCTAAAGAAAAAGGATCAAAAGTGGAAAAGAACTGATATGCCAGAGGGTCTTAACGAGGATACTATTCCTAAATACTCATGGTTTATAGATCAGGAATTTAAAAGAAGAGATGAAGGTGTTTGGTTTATGAACAATGGGGAACCCACCTACATAACAGGAGAACATTATTATTATTTAAATTGG
>TARA_R100000655_G_scaffold50244_2_pt1 | contig 14169 bp, 8 predicted proteins | sample TARA_R100000655 | Tara Oceans TARA_R100000655 (sample SAMEA2622497) | marine metagenome | biome: marine biome (ENVO:00000447); feature: deep chlorophyll maximum layer (ENVO:xxxxxxxx); material: "saline water (ENVO:00002010), including plankton (ENVO:xxxxxxxx)" | depth 90 m
GGTTTGGCCGAAACAAAGGCAAAGGCTGGATTGACTGCAAGACCGGGAAGCCATGTGGTCGTAAGTCTGCTACTAACAGCAAACGTCCTTACCCCGCTTGCAGACCGACTAAAGCACAATGTACTAAAAAAGGCACAGCAGCTAAAAAGGGTCCAGCTAGAGTTTCTTGGCGTGGCAAAAAAAAGAAAGCGAAGTAATGGCTAAACGTAAAAAAGGCAGCGGCATGAAAGGCATGAGCATCAAGTCTGGCGACAAAAGGCCGACTAAAGCTGGTGCTGGTATGACAGCCAAGGGTGTTGCTAAGTACCGAAGGCAGAATCCCGGTAGTAAACTAAAGACTGCTGTGACCGAAAAGAAGCCTACAGGTAAAAGGGCTGCACGTAGAAAATCTTACTGTGCCCGTTCCAAGGGTCAGATGAACGACTTCAACATTGATTGCAGCAAGACTCCTGAGAAAAGGATTTGTGCTGCTAGGCGACGATGGAACTGTTAATTTAGAAAGGATTACATTATGCCAATGGGTAAAGGTACATACGGAAACAAAAAAGGGCGACCACCTAAAAAAGCTAAAAAAATGGCTGGTTCTTGCCCTAAGAAAAAAATGGCTAAGAGTACAACGAAAAAAGCTAGAAGGTATTGATGCCGACTTACATTTACAAAAATACTAAAACTAACCAGATCACTTCTTTGTTTATGTCCATTTCTGAGATGGAAGAAAAGCAACAGGGTGATGTGATTGTTTTAGATGGTGAAGAGTACACAAGAGATTACCAGTCAGAGATGAGTGGTATGCAAGGCAGTTGTGCTGCATGGCCTATGAAAAGCGATGCGGCTGGTTGCCATCCTTCCCAAGCAAAGGAGTTTTATGACAATGCTTCTTCGCGTGGGGTTCCAACTGATTTCTGCTCTGAAACTGGTCAAGCTATTTTTACTAGCCGCCAGCACAGAGCTAAATACTTAAAAGCTATGGGAATGCACGACCGCAACGGCGGTTACGGAGATTAAAATGGCAGAAGATAAAGAGAAACAAGACGAACTCGACTTTGCAGAGCCAGTAGATGGTGGAATGATTGCACAATCGCATGAAGAAACCGAAGATGTGCCAGACGAAGTTGAAGAAGTTGTAGCCGAAGACACGCCGGAACCCGCAGCAGGGTTGCCACTAGATGTCATCGAAGAGGCTATTGGTTATGGCCTGACCTCAAAAGAGATCGAAGAACTCGGGTCCGAGGAAAACATTGCTGCTGTTTTGCAAATCCTTGATAGGACGCAAACAGAAACCGTCAGTGAAGAAAGTAGCGAAACTGCTGACGACGATTTTGACGACCCATTCGCTGACCCTGATGACGATGCCGGGGTGGACTCGGAGATAGCCGATCTCCGAAAGCAAGTTAAGAATCTGACTAAGTTAGTTAAAACTAAGAAGCCAGAGACTCCTAACATGGAAAAACTGTTTGACATGCTTGACAACGATTACACCGAGTTATTCGGCGAGGATGTTGAGGAAATGTCTAAGACACAAGAACGTAACCGCGAGAAGGCGTATGAAGAATACGAAATAATGAAAGCTGGTTACGCTGCTAAGAAACGTCGAGTTCCTAGTGAACGAAGGCTATTTAAGCAGGCTGTACAAAGCGTCTTCGGTAACTTTGAATCAAAGGTTGCACGAAAACAGTTCTCAGAAACAGCGAATAAACGTAAATCCCAGTTCATCAGTAGGGTGAACTCTCGGGACAATAAGAAACCGAAAGATTCGCGTAGCAACGCAATTGATAGTGTGAAGCAATTCCTCATCGACCGTGGTTACAACGATCTTTCATCCACAGAAAACTTTGATTGAGGTCTTAAAAAATGGCTACATTACAAGCAGATGATATTGCTGATCTTATTAAGATTACGCAAAAGGATCTGGGCCGTCTACGTTGGACTGACCTTTCATACGATCTTCAGGAATACATTGCACTTCCCTCCCTTCTTCAGAAGGAACGGGTTGCTTTTGGCTCAGGCTTTGGCATGCAATGGAACGTGATGACTGGCACCAGTGGCGCAGCCAAGGATGTTGGACTGTATGAGGTTGATGACGTAAACGTATCAGATGTTATGCAAACGGCATCCGTGCCTTGGCGACACATGACTACTAACTACGCGATCGAACGACGCGAAGTTGCAATGAACACGGGTGCTGCTCAGATCGTTGATCTGGTCAAGATTCGTCGTCATGACGCTATGGTCGATCTTGCCAAGCACATGGAAGATCGCTTCTGGTCACGTCCTGCTAACAGCAGCGACAACAAGCAGATGTTCGGTGTTCCTTACTGGATCGTTTACAACTCAAGCGATGGCTTTACTGGTCTTACTCCCGGTGGTGCTGACTTCGCTGATGTTGGTGGACTTAACCCCAGCACATTCGACCAGTGGCGTAACTACTCCGCTACCTACACCAACGTCAGTTCAACTGACCTGATTCGTAAGTGGCGTAAGGCAGCTACATTTACTAAATTCATGACACCACATCCAAACAGTCCTTACGGCGGCGATCGTGCTGGTTATTACACCAACTACGACGTTATCGGACCACTGGAAGAAGTTCTGGAAGCCCAGAACGACAACCTTGGTAACGACATTGCTTCTAAGGATGGAAAGCTACTCTTCCGTGGCGTTCCTGTAACGTGGACTCCGCAACTTGAAGGCTACGCAGGCGATCCCGTTTACGGCATTAACTGGGGCGTATTCAAGCCTGCATTCCTTAGTGGAGAGTATCTCCGCGAGGAAGGTCCAAACAAGGCGAGCAACCAGCACACAGTATTCCAAACTCATGTCGATATGACTATGAACATTATGTGCTATGACCGTCGTCGTAACTTTGTCCTCGCAACTGCCGAGCCAGATTCACAATCCTGATAACAGGTAGAAAGGACACATTACAATGTCAAATTACACTGAATATCGTGACGCTACCGATACCAATGCTGCTCCAAGCCCAATTATTTGGGCAGACTGCCCTGTAGGGGAGTTTATTGAAAAGGGCAATGGTTACTTTTTTCAAGACGATTTTCTTGTCGTCCCAGAACCGCTTACCAATGTTGCTGAAGGTGCTGCGCAAGCTGGTAACTATTCAACTTTTACCGGGGCTGACGCGGTAATCTCTAGTGGTGCTGGAACTGGTGGCGAAATTTTCATTAACGCTTCTGCAAGTAACGTAGGTTGCGGCATTCGCGGAGGCGGCGCTCCTTTTACGTTTGCTACTGACGCAGGAAAGTTTTGGTTTGAAGCAAGAGTGAAGTTTGGAACTATTGCTGACGATCAAAACGGTGCTTTTATTGGAATGTTTGAAGATGTTCCTCATACCAATACTGTTCCGATTGCTGCCGATGGTACAATGGCCGACGAAAACTTTGTTGGATTCCACCGCTTTGAAAGTGATGGAGACAAGTTGGATATTGTTCACAAGAAAGACAGCGTGACACAGGTTAGCGTTGCCGATCAGGTCGCACTGACGGCAGACACCTACGTTAAGATTGGAATGAAGTTTGCTAACAACTCTATGGAGTTTTATGCAGATGGAGTCCTGCTAACGACTATCCTTAACACGGCAACGTCGTTCCCGTCAGACATCAATCTGGGCATAATTTTTGCTACTCTTGGTGAAGCTGCTGAAGACACTGGCGTTACTATGGATTGGTGGCGCGTGGCCCAAGCACGCTGATGCAGAAGAATCTCTTCTTCCCAGCCGGGGGGTGGCTCTTATGGGTCATCCCTCGGTCTTTTTATTAGTCAACTATGGTTTACTTTTAGAGTGCCAATATGAGCGTTCGCCGGGCCTACGCCTAGAAATACGCTCGATCATCTGCTCTATGCTCTCTGTGCTGTCCCTCAGAGGCAGTACACCGCTCTTGCGTAGGTCTTCCTCATATGTGGGGTCTTGGCTCCCCTCACGCTCTCTCCAAGCGTCTACGCTCGCTATACAGGAGCTTCTAGCCCTGCCAAGTATCTGAGACAGCTCCATCCACGACATAGCGTTCGTGTAGTTGTTCTTCATCCCGTAGATATCTTGCAATATCACGCAGATAGCCCTCCGAGCGGATATGTATTTGTACCCCCTGCGGTCGTCAAGAATATCTTGGATGTGCAGATGCCTAGCTCGTGCAACCTCGTGCATGAGCTTCCATGTTACTTGCTCTAAATGGCTCAAGCCCTTATTCCCCTAAACGATCAAAGATCATGTCTTCTATCTTTTGGCTGTACTGTTTTTCTATTCGCTTTTGCTCAGTGAGTTCAAGAGTAGCAGAATCTCTGCGTATCTGTGAAAGTATATCAGCAAAATCAATTGGGATCATGGGGTAAAGCTCGTTGTGTTCCATAACTGCTTGACGCAACACTTGGTAATCTCCACCTGATTTTCTGTACGCATCAGCGATCTTGCTTTTACGTGTACCTATCCATTCTTTAACAGCGTTGCCCCATTCGATAACGTCTCTCTTTCGGCTATCGCGTGTTGAAGTAGCAAAACCTAGCATGTTTAAGATTGCTTCCTGCCGCGTTCTGTCTTTACGTAACGTAGTGGTTCCGCCAATATATTTAGCAGTGGAGAATCTTCCTAAGTATGGAACGTCAAAGAACTCTGGCATGGAATCTGGACTATCCGCTTTGTCAAACTCGTCCCAGAAGTAGACCAGTTCAAACAGGGATTTGAGCGACTTAGTAGCAGCACCACTGGCAATTAAAGATTCAGCAAGCCTTGTAGGCACTGATCTAAAGTTTAGGTCTTTTCTAGCTAAGTCTTGTACTGTCTTACTAATCATTCCGACGTTAGGACCAAGAATCCAATTTAATGATCTTTCGCCAAATGTTTCGCCATACCCAAAGTTATTTAGGTTGAACGTGCCGGATCCGTCTGCACCTAAAGGAGCAAGAATACCAGTCATAATCATGTCTGTGAAAAGGCCGCCTTGCTCATCTTCTTCAAGCCACTTCCTCAAGCCCGCAGGGTTTGATATTCGGTCTGGAGTAAATCCGGGGTCGTCTTTAAACGCATCAAGAGCCATATCAATTAACTGCTTGGTTGTAAATAGTCCTAATGCAAGGGTGCTTCCCTTGGCTCCACCAAGAACGGTGTTCAACAAAGCCCACCTACTGAAAGCTCCAAGAGTTTTACCTTCCAACCCTTTTACGTTTCCACTAGAAATGCTTGCCATCATTCCTAAAGAACTAATTTGGAATCTCTTGAATTGCCCAAAGAACTTCGACGTTTCTCTACGAAGGAATACAGGGTCATTAGCTCTAGCATACCTGTACTGAGTGAAGAACTGACCATAGACAGTTCCATACTCTAGAGCTTTACTTTCACTCATTCCTAAAACTTCTTTTGCGTGCTTATACATAGCAAACTTAGAGAAGTCTTGGTTTCTTGCTTCAGAGGAGGCTTTAAAGCCGACCTTTCTTGTGAACTTATCCCCTACTTTGTGGGTTGCTTCAAGTAGTGTTGTACCGTTAGTTTTGTTCACGGAGTCAGAGAACTTGCCAGTGCCTCCAAACTCACCATATTTTTCTCTAAACTCTTTACCTTCTTTGCCATTGTACGCCTTAATAGACTTAATAAGACCAGTAAGACCAACTACAGGGTATACCTGAAAGGCTTGTGTAGAGTTGATAAGACCTTGAGCGGGCCTATAAAGCTGCCTGTAGAACTGGAACTTCTTGAAACTTCGCAAAGATGTACCATATACTTTTTCAAGAAGCAACTTGCTGCCAGTCTTCTCTGTGAAGTTGGTATTCTTAGTGCCAAACACAGCGTATTCTGCTGTTTGAGTCAAGTATTCAGCCATCCAATTAGGCATTTTGCCGTCAATGTCTTTAAGTGCCTCTTGCATTTGTTTACTCTTTTGCCACTTGTAGTGGTTGGTAAACATCATGTTGAGTACAGCTTCAGCGTCCTTGTTATACCCCTGCGTGTTCTTCTCTCTCTTTAAAAGACTTGAGTAAAACGAGGACTTAATTGGCTGAGAGGTAATACGACCGCTTGCAAATATCTGGTTTACCTGTGACTTATGAAGATTGCTTTCTCTAACCAACGCTTGTTGCAGTTGCCTGCGTACACGAGTAGGCAAATAGCTGGCTTCTTGTGGGGTATTTCTGTTTATTTCTTCAACCTTGATGTCAAAAGATACTTTCTCTCGGTCTTTCTCGTTCAAACCGTCTTTGAAAGTTTCAATGGTCTTTTCAATGTTATCTAGAATAGTTGTACGGCTTTCTTTTAGGCTTGTAGTCCTCTGTCCTATGCCTACACTAAGCTCTTCTTTACCACGGCCAAGACCTTTGACTTCTATCTTGGCTTTCATATCCCCTTGGAATATGTGAGGGAAGTACGAGAACTTCTTACCAAATTGGTTTATAGGTGCAACGTAGTTTTCTGCAATCCAAGTTGGGAAGTTTTCTCTAGAAATTTGTTGAACAGTTTTGTCGGACAAGTCAGTTACTTCAAACACCTTGCCCTTGCCCTTTTTCATAACCTTAACTTCAATTTTATCACTAAAGTTCTTGTTGGCCTTATCAGCCATACGGGTCATGTTGCCTTCAGAAATGTACGATAGACGGCCAGTCTTAACCGCCTCTTCCCTTATCTCAAGGCGGTTTTCCTCAATCATGAGTTTCATCTCTCTCACAGCTTTAGCTTCCGCTACTGTCAGAGGTTTGATGAGCGGATGTGATTGAAAAACCTTTTCATTGGTAGGATCAATGTATTCCTCTAGGATTTTTACAAGAGGTTCTGCGTCTGTCTTTCTGCCTCGTCCCTTGAGTAGATTAGGGTTTTCTTTCTTCTTCAGTTCTTTGAATAAACTCCTAATTTTCCCTTGGGCCGCTTCTGCGTCGTCTTTAGTCCTAGCGTCAATCTCTAGTAACTTCTCTACAGTATCAATGGCCTTTTTGTTGCCATTGACAATCATTCTGTTAAGAGGGTCTAAAGCCCAAGTAGACCACCTTTTCAATGTAGATCCTACTGAATCTACTTCTATTCCAATAGCTTCAAAGGGGCGACTACCACTTGGGCCTTCTGGACCAGCAGGAGCAGCTTCTACGGTAGGAGGTTTGGCTCCGCCGCCTCCACCTGCTGGAATTTGTGTCCTATTGCCACTTACTAAGGTTGACTCTGCATTTTCCAACAACATCTCTTGGACTCTTTCCTTGAGCAATATCTCTTTGGAGTCTAAAAGAATGTCTTTGTAGTTGGTCATCATGTCTGCGAAGACAGCATCTTCAACAGTGATGGCCTTAAATACTCTTCCTTGGCCCTTTTTAGCCATATGAACACTGAATATGTTTCCGTCATGTTCAAACTGAAGAATATCAGAGTCTTTGTTCTTTGATCTTTCTTGAGATAGCCTTTCTTTCAAACCCGGATAAGCGGTGTTGAAAGCGTCTACATTCTCTTTTACGTATTTCTTGCCATCGTGCAACTCAAAGATAGGTATGTTTTCTTTGCTGGCCTCGGCTGCTTCCATAACAGCAGCACGATATTGTTCGCCAGTTAAACTACCTTCTTTACCATCTTGGATTAATTTGCCCTTTTGGGTTGTTGCTTCTAAAGCAGCTTCTAGTTTTTCCTGTGTTTTTATTCGTTTGACTTTATCGTTTAAGGATCGACCACTAGGGCTGTTCCTGTGCTTGAGCATCTTTTCTGGCATAGAAGCTATTGCAGACATAGCATTGTTGAAAGCACGCCCTGAGCTTGCAACTCCTCCTTCTGCTATCTCTTGAAGAGCCTTTTCTACTGAGGGGTTAAAAAACCTAACTCTAGAACCAGCTACTTCAGGAAATGCTTTGGCATGTTCTAACGCCCACATAGCCATAGGCTGGCGATTATTTAATGCAATAGATTTGACTGCTTCTGGACTAATAGATTCAAGGATGGTGTCGAATGTTCTTGACTGTGCGACGTTAGTCGAAAGCCGGGGGTTGTCTGATTTTTGAGATGAAAGCATTTCAGTGCCAATCTCAATACCTTTCTCCAAATGACCCTGTGCTTTGCCTTCAACCATTCCGAGTATTTTAGCTACCGAATGAACTTCTGATACGACAGTAAAGTTATCGCTTGCGTTACCCAAAAGACTCAAAGCACCTTCTACGCCGTTTTTCTTAAACGCTATTGCTGTATTAACGCTTGCTACGTGGGATGCTTGTTCAGCCATAGCTTGTCTTGGCTGGATACCCTCATTCAACACAAGGACATCAGGAAGTATAGAAAACGAGCGTGGAGACTTAAGGTCAATTGATGGCACAGACTTACCTTCTACAGTTAATTCTGTGGTCTTCTCTGGCTTTAGAATCCCTATGTTTTCTACAAATACCGTAGATACCCCATTGTTCCTACCATTTTCCATGATTGCGTTTTGTGCAACAGAGTAACTTCCACCTTCTTGGTCTACTGTGACTCTTCGGGTGGGTACTTCTTCAAACAATCTGCCGTGTTCTTCGACTGAACGAAACACACGGTCATTCATGTTTTTGTTTTCGCTTAGATTAGTAATTAAGTTGTACTCTTGGTTGTTCTCAGGAGGGTTATTAGGGTCACGCCTACTTGAACCCAAAGGTTCTTTAGCAGGGTCTTTTTCTAAATTGTTCCTAAGTACCGTGTCCAGCCTTTCGCCCGGCAGTTCTCTTGGTCCTTCGTAAGTAGGCTTTTCGCGTACTTCTAGACCAGTACCTTCAATCATGCGATTGACATTTTCTCTAGTCTTCTCAGTGTTATGCAATATGGGGCGACCTGCAAAATCCTCTAAACCAATCTCTAGAGCTTCAGGTTGCTTTTTTCTTTCGGCCAAAGTCCTTACTGTCTCGCCCGGAGGAGTAGCTGGGCCTTCTTTCTGCCTACCACTTACAGCTTTAGGACGACCGCGTGCTTGAACAAACTGAGATTCAAGAGAAGGGGTAAGGCTTTGATCTATGTTCATAAGCCTTTCTGCTGTGTCTTGCCGCCTGCCTATTTCTCTACCGGGGGTGTTAATCCTGTTGTTCACTTCGTGGTAGATAGCTCTACCTAGTCGATACCGCATTTCTTTGGTATTGAATCCGCCTTTTTCTAACTTAGCAGCTTCTACTGGGCCGACCATTGCTTTGACATCACCACGAGAAAGAGCAGGTCTTTCTTTCGTATTCATGCCACTTCTTACAGTGTGAGCAATCCATGAAGAATGTCTGGGGTTTGAGCTAATGAAGTTGCCAATGCCTATACCTAATTCTGCGTTCACGTACTTAGAAAGTTCAGGAGCATATCCAAGCTCATACATAGACTCACTAAGTGTTCGTGTAACAGCAGGAGATTTCTTAACTGACCTACCAAGGGTTCTCTTAAGATTCTTATCGCTGGTGCTAAAGACGCGATCAGATTCTTTTTTGATCTTTTTAGCTAAGTCTGGTCTGACTATGTTGTGTGCGTGTGCAATAGCAATAGCAACCGACCTTTGGTATACCTCACGAGCCTGTTTTACGGGAAGGGTTAAAAAGATTTCGGTAGATGTTTTAGCTACGTTCTCTTTAGAAATCTCTTGTATTTCAATAAGATTCTGAACGCCCTTTATTTCATTTCTAGATGGTTTTTCTTTGCTAGGTATAAGGGCTTCTGCAACTTCCTTACGTGCCTTGTTTTCTGCTTCAAATTGTTTTCTAGTTCGGTATAGATTAATCCATGAACCACGCTCTGTGTTGACCATATCTATGCCAGATGTGTAGCCTCTTTGTTGAAGCTCTGCTCTAGCCATAGCGGTAGTGATGCCAAACTCGCCATCTTTCACTGACGCACGCAACGCAGGAGATAGCTTCATTGGTTTACCTTTAGCGTCTACAGCGGCAACTGTGTGTCTAAACGGTATCTCTTGGCCCTTCGTAGGCTCAGTGTAAATAGCTGCCAGACCGCCTCGTCTGTCACCAAATGCCATAATCTCAAACAACTGGTTATCAGTAAGTTGGATGTCTATTTCTTTGTTGCGTACTGCTGATATTTCTTCTTTGACCGCCTCAAGCCTACCAGCTAAGTATGCCTCGGACATCTTATCCATGTACTCTAGTTTTACGTTTTCAGGCAACTTGCGAAATGCTTCCGCAGTAATAATGGCCTCTCTGTCTCTTAGCTCAGAAACACCAGCTCTTTGCTCTGCCTTGCCTTGTTTAAATTGCCTTACTTGTTGGTCAAACTGCCTAAAATCTTTGATAGGCTGTGAAGCTAATACAGGTGCTTTAAGCAGAACACCTGTCGCAAATGCAGAAAGATAACGCTCTAGTAGATCGCCGCTTTGAAGCTGTTTGAGTAACTTCTTACGCTCTTCTGGTCCTTGCACCATTTGATAGCTGTCGTGCATTACTTCAAACATAGAGAAGGAAGCACCGCCACCAGTACCAGTTGCCATTGCTCTAGAAAATGTTCTTCCTATTGCTGCGGGAATACTTCTAGGCACTCCTCTCATGCCAATTTTAGATGCAATAGCAGTGTCTAAAATAGATTTGCTTACTTTACCTGCGGCTTCTGGCAAGAAGTGGCTAACTGTGTATGCAGTCAAACCTGCAAACGCACCATCCATACCAGCTTTGAAATAATCCCAGTCGTTTAAGTCTCTGTTTTCGGAAGTGGCCCTGTCTTGTGCTAAAGCCAGACTCGAAGAAGCACCATCAACAACAAAACGAGGTATGAACGTATTGAACCCTTTAGAGCTAACAATAGCTTTTGGTATCATTCCTCCTGTTGCAGCAGCTAGATTGCCGACAGCTTGGCTAGTAGTTTTGCCTAAGTATGGCCTAGCCATGAACGACGTTACTGTTCTAGTATTCTTGCCTACTTGTGCTGCTGTTTCTGCAATACCTGTTGCAAACTGTGTGCCTCTTACCGCTCCGCCAACTGCTCGTGTTGCACCCATAGTCGCAACGTCAAAAGCGATTACCCCTGCAATGTGAGCGAAACTATCCCAGAATTTGTGCAACTTGCCATGTGCGTTTGTCTCTGCTCCAAGGATGGAGTCCTTGAGCATTGCCTTTCGCGTAGCGTCTGCGTTAAATATGTAATTGTTGTAATTAGTAAACTCTTCCTCATCTACTAATCCAAGAGTAGAACCTGCACCCATTCCTACCCACTTTGCGTATGAGGGTAAACTTTCTGCGGTTTCTCCAAAGGCAAGCATAAAACGTGTTAAGTAACCCTGTGTATCGAACTCTTTTAAGTCTGTGTCGCTGGTAAAAGTTTCAGCTTTGGGCCTCTTTATGCCTTTTTCACGAGCAAACTCCTCTGCTCTCTCTAACTCCCTTGTGTATCTAAGTTGCCTGCTTATAGCTTGTTCTTCAAAATGCTGAATGCTTACTGCGTTTTCGTATAAGTCTTTCCATTCAGCATCAGTGTAAATATCAGTAATAAAAGGATCTCTTAGTAGTTTGCTGTCGGGAGGAAGAATTTGTTGGAGAAGCCCACCCTCTGGTACAACAGTTCTTCTGTTAGCTCCAAACTCTTTCTTAAACCCTAAAAGCTCTTCTTTCTCACCTTTTAATCTTTGCCTTGATTGCTCTTCTAGTGCAGTTTTAGGTTTGCCAGCACGGCCTGTATCAATCCCATATACGGATGCAGCACGTTTATCTACGACTGAAGAAAGAAGTTCGCCATCTTCATTCCTAGCTTCTGGAACGTGGTAGCCTTGGTTGTTGAACCATTCTTCTCTGTGTCTCTGTTGAAAGTCAGGTACTAAGGTTTTGTCTTTAGCGGCCAATTCCATCTGTTCACGATGTTGTTCCTCGTACATTCTAGATAGCTCAGTAGCTTCCGATCTAGTAGGAACATTCATACCGTTTTCGAGCCTAGCTTGCTCAAGGTTTTTCTTTTTTATTTCCGTCTTGTCAACATCTAAGCCAGAAGAACTAGGCTGTTCTAATTCAGCCATAGGATCAGTAGGCGGGTCTATCCCAAGAAGAGAATCAAGCTCCAAGTCACCTGTAGAGTTTGGGTCTTGGATAAAGGCAGTCTGAGAGAACTGCTCTGCAACTTCTAATCCAGACTGTGGAACTTGCAAAGGACTGGGAGCGGCGGGTGCTGGTTGTGCTTCTGGAGTTGACGGTGTTGCAGGTGTAGAGGGAGTTACGTTTGGTGTTTCTTCGTTTGACTGGAATTGTGACATCAGTTCTTAAACCTTAATTGAAAAATTTTGCTAGATATTGTTTAGCGATAGCAGATTTTAGTGCTTTGTTTTCTTCACCAAAACCGAACTTTGCATTTAAATAAGAAGATAGACTATTCTTACTTGGGTTATTCATAAATTCAGCCTGTCTTGCTTGTACTGTTTTGTAGTTAGCAACTGAAGTTTGTGCGTTTTTTCCTTTGACGTACATGGGCCTTTGTTCTCTCGGGTTCCCTTCTTCGTCAAACTCTAAAGCAAGAGCCTGTTCGGGTGTCGTAGGGTTGTTAAACTCAATACCACCTTCGTTGGTTGTTGGCACTTGTGTTTTGCCGTATTGCCTGTATTTCTGTCCGTCATTGATATTGGTTCTAACAGGTGTCGTATACAGCTCGTTTACAGTTGCGGGATCAGCGTTGTTTAATTTAGTCTGTTTTTCCATGTCTCTAAAGCCAGCTTGTTTATCGAAAACCCTCTGTGCTTCAGCCTGAATATCTTCGTTGCTCACATTTCCGGTAGCCTGTTTTACTGCTGTGTTGTATTCTGATAAGGCTTCTAGGTATTTAGGATTCATGTCACCGCCTTCAGCCCTAGCCAATGTTAATTTATTTGCTAGTTCTATTCCTTCGGCAGAAGTTTTAAATTCGTCTTCTCTTTGTTTAATTATTGATTTTTCAGCGTTTTCAAAGTCTTTAGCAGTAAGGCTAGGTGCTTCCTCGGGGGCTTCTGGTTTAGCTCCGCGTTTAGCTACTAATCTGCCGCTAGGGAATTGGTCCGAAACCAACAAATAAGATTGATCCGTTGGTAAGGACTTAGCTTGTTCTATAGTCACCATAGGCAAAGCCTGAGCTTCTCCACTAGGAAGTTCAATAACTCGTGCTGGTATTGGCTCTGATTGCGGAGCTTGGGGGTTAGTATAAGTTACCCTGCTTCCTGAAGCAGCACTAGGATCACCTTGCATTGGGCCGGGGCTTTGTACTACAGAGAACCCTTGTTTATCAGCATCCGCTGGCAAGTAGTCTACATCCCTGTAGATAGGGGCAGGTGGCATTGAAGCGTCACCGCCTTGGCCGGGAACTTCGCCTTCTTCAATAAACTGTTTTTCTTCCTGTCTCTTTTTTCTAATTGCATCAACAGCCGCATCGAAAGGTATGTTTTCATACTCTTTTCCGGGTCCACTGTTACGTTGATACTCTTGAAGTATGGCTTCTCTTTCGTCTTTTTCTTCTTGTTCTTTTTCTTTTTGTTCTGCTATTTCAGCCGCACGCCTCTTTTCAATAGCTCTACTGCCTTGAGCTATACCCCTAGCTTGTCCTAAAGCATGATCCATAAGCAATCCGGTCATTCTTCCGGTCATTTGCTCTTCAATTTGTTGCTTTTGTGCGGGGGTAAGAGGTGCGTTTCCTACTGCTCCGGCGTTCCTAAGAACAATTCTCGCATAGTTACCTGCTGGTCCCGGCTCGGTAGCCAAGCCTCTGACCATATCCATCATCCCTTTGCCGGGGTTCATTTGTTGCACAGCTTGACGGAAGTCTTCCCCGCTCATGTTTTGAGCGTCAGGAAGAGCCATACCACCGGGCAATTCGTAAACTGTAGTTGACGTTTGACCACTAGGCAGAGGCTTGTCAAAGTCAAAAGTAGATCCAGTCTCCATTCTGGGGAGTCGCTCAATACCACCAGTATCAGGCTGGTTAGGGTCTACTTTGATAGGAAGCTGTTGAATACCTCCACGAGCTTCGGGTTGATTCGGGCCTGTTAAGATAGGCAATCTTTGGACAGCATCATTTGGACCACCAGAAGGAACTGCACCTGTAGCCATGTTTGCGGCCACACTCGCGGATTCAATTTGGTTTCTTTCAAACTGCCCGACAGTACCACCAGCTAGTCTGGGGTCTGGAATGGGGTTGCCTTGGAGGTCCGTTATGTATACAGCCCTTTCAAGCCCACCTGCGTCAGCAGAAGGCTGTGTGGGGGCTGGAGTGGCTGGTAGCTGGTCCATAGCGTCTTGGGTGCGGTATTGTGCCAT
>TARA_R100000655_G_scaffold15723_3_pt1 | contig 14161 bp, 11 predicted proteins | sample TARA_R100000655 | Tara Oceans TARA_R100000655 (sample SAMEA2622497) | marine metagenome | biome: marine biome (ENVO:00000447); feature: deep chlorophyll maximum layer (ENVO:xxxxxxxx); material: "saline water (ENVO:00002010), including plankton (ENVO:xxxxxxxx)" | depth 90 m
AATACATTTAAACATATAAAGACAAGTGGCTTTAATTATAGCTCTACAGCAGGAACAAAAGTTTATATACCTCTTGGTGCTACTACAGGTGAGTCATTTTCTTTATCAGGTGGCAATGAATGGAGACATATGGTTGTACCTTTTGATGGATATTTAGACCAAGTAATTTTTAGGAGTGAAGAGGTTTGTGGATCAACAATTGTAGGACTTCATAAATCTAGTTCAGGTACAGAAGTCCCTAATTCAACAGCAAGTGCTGAAGTAACAGTAGACATGCATTATGATGATATTGCATATAAATTTGATTTTACTACAAATAATACTTTTAGTGCAGGGGATATAATAGCAATTAGCTTTGACCCTACAAATGATGCAAATGATACAAATGCAACAATAATTTTTAGATATGATGGAACTCAAGGAGTATAAAGGAGAAATAATATGAGTTGGTTAAGTGCAGGTTTAGATAGTATAGGACTAGGAGGAGTAAATGATGCTTTTGCGTCTATCACTCCTTGGAATGATGCAAACCCTTTTGGGTCACCACAAGCGTTAAATCAAAATTGGGATTACAATCCTGCAACAGCCACTACCACAACATCAGCAGGTCAGGATATGGGTTTTTTAAACCAAGCTATGAACAACATGGGTGGACAGGCTGGATTGATGAATCAAACAGCAGGTCAAATGGGTGGTGTTAGTAATGCTTTAATGGGAGCAGGTCAGAACTTTTTAAACCAGAGTCAAAGCTTTGCTGATGGTTCAAATCCTATGTATGCACGAATGCGTCAAAACATGATGGGAGATTTATCTTCTCAGGCTACTATGGGTGCTAGACAAGGTGCTGAAGCTTTAGCTGGTATGGGTGCTGGTAGTAAAGGATTAAGAGATATTATAGCAGGAAAACAAAGTAATACTGCAATGCAACAAGTAGGTAGTGGTTATGAGTCAATGTTAGACCAAGGTTTAGGATTAGCTACTACATATGGTGGTATGGGAATGCAAGGAATGCAAGGAGCTGGAAGTCTACTTAATATGGCAGGTGGATTACAACAAGGAGCTGGCACATTATATCAAGGTGCAGGAAACTTGGGAATGGCAGGGGCTAGCTTAGGTCAAGCAAATAATCAGTTTAATGCTAGTCAAGCAAATCAAATGTCAATGTTTAATGCAGATGCTCAAAATCAAGCTACTGAATTTGGCTTGCAAGGTAATTATAATCAAGCTATGAATAATCAGCAGAGAGGTGATTCGATATGGAATCAAGCTGGGAATATTATAGGTGGCGTAGCATCAGCCAAAATGACTTTTTTATGTATACCTGAGGGAACGATGATAGATACGCCTGTAGGTATGCAAAGTATTGAGCATTTAAAAGCAGGAGACGCAGTTATTGGTTTTGATGGCGAGCTTGTAAAAGTATTACAAAAACATGAATATGCTGAGAATCCAGATATTAAACGATTCTTGAAAATACATTTAGAAAATGGAACTGAAATAGATACTTGTGATATGCACAGAATTAATGATGTTAGAGCTAAGAATTATAATGTAGGCAATTATATTAATAATAGCAAGATAATCAAGGTTGATTGGTATAACGGAGTTGAAAGAAGCTTTGATTTATTAACTGAAGATAAAGGTTATAGAATCGGAGGCGTGCCTATTAATAGTATGATTGAAGAATTAAACGCAGTTGCAAACTTAATAAACGAGGTACAATAAATGGCAGGACCAAATATGTTTAGATACCAAAATCAATTTAATTTTGGTGAAAATTTTAATAAAAACATTCAAAGTCATTTAGATAGACAGCATCAAAAAGATGAAAGTGCTTTAGATAGAGCTATAAAAAATGAATACCTTGAAATGGAGAAAGATAGGACTAAAGTTGCTAAAGACACTTTAGACGCTAGAACTAATATTAACAATGCATTAATGCAATCTATTCTTGGTCAGAAGAGTGCTGAATATGATTACAATCAGGCTTATGACCAAGCTAGAGAAGATTATGCTCAAAAATATGAAGATACAGGATTTTTAGATAAAATGGCTAAAAGATGGTTTACAGGAGAAAGTATGAAATCTCCATCTGAAATGAAGCCTATGGACTACCAATCACAAGGTCTTTTACCAGAAGCTCCTAGCAAAGGAGATAGAGCGAAACAATTATTAGATATAATGAATCAAAATCCTAATGCAGGATATAGTTTGTTTGACATGTTGCAATACGCTCAATTATTAGGCAATTCTTCAGGTACAGATAATGATGCTATAAATTCTTTGCTTGGCAATGGCTCTATATTTTCAAATCCACAAATTATTAAAGAATAGGATAAAATATGATACCACATAAATTATCACCCCAATACAGAAAAGCTGTAGAGCTTGTAAGTAGGTATAATAAAAACCCTCAATTATTTGACAAGAATCAGGGTGAATCAATCGCTCAAATAGCATACATGTATGACTTACCATTTAAAGCTGAATCAAAAGGTATGCAAAAGTTATTATACAACATGGGTGAAGGCTTAACACTAGGAATGCTACCCAATAGTTGGGAGCCTAGAGAGATTGGAGAAGATTATGGATTTGAGTCTTTATCAGGCAAGATAGGTTCAGGCGTTGGGGACCTCTTAGGGTTAGCAACAGGCTTTGGCACAGGAACAGCTTTATTTGGAGTAGGAGCCAGAGGCTTGAAAGCAGTTGGTGGTCTTGGAGGTGTAGCGTCAGGAGCAGGTAATGTTGCAAGTAAAGTTTCATCAGCAGGAGGAAACTTAGCAGATGAAGCTATGCACTTTGCAGGCAAGGTTAGTGATAAAGGTAAAGAAGCCTCTAAAGAAGCGATAGCACGGATGCGTTCTATGATGCATAATAATAAATACTATAAGAAAGCACAAGACCCATTAGGATATGGTCAATATGATAGTAGTATGCAAAGATTAGACAATCTATTAGCTTACGCATCTTAATTATACTTAGCCACAACCAAACAGAAATAAATTATAAACATGTCCTATAACCAGAGAGTAACCTCTCTTATATCTGAGTACAATAAAAATCCTCATTTATTTAACGAGGACCAATTAGACGAGCTTGAAGAATTAGCTAATATGTCTAATATTGAGTTTACTCGAAAGCATGATGACTTCAGCTTTTTCAGTACTCTAGGACAATTATCTACAGGATTTGTAGAAGGTTTAACCACTCTACCTGTTGGTGATAAACCTACTAATACATATGAACGCATAGCCCATTCACTTGGTCATCTTGCAGGTTTCGCCCCATCTATTATGGCAGGTCCTGCTAGTTATTTAGCTAAAAGAGCAGGTAAAGCTGGGCTTGCTAAAACTGCTAAAGCATTAGAGGGTGTTGAGAAGTTTGGAAAGTTAAACATTTCTGCCCCTATGTTGGGTTCTAAAGCCTCTAAAAGCCTCTTAGACAGAGGTTTAGAGAAGAGTGGATTAGATGCTAGAGAATACTTAATGAAAGGCTCTAAGACGAGGGGAATATTAGAGGAAGCAGTTGGTCTTGGAACAGCCTCAACTATCTCTGGAATCTGGGAAGGACCAGATGCATATTTAAGTACATTTACAGGTGGTGCAATTGCAGGTGGATTATTTGGTGGTATAGGCAACTTTGTAAGCTTAAATAATATGCTTAAAGGTTCACCTGAACAAGCGAAGAGAGCTGAGGCTATTTTAAAGACTTCTCTTGGAGCATCAGTCCAGGGTTTGCCAGCCTATCTAAGAGATGAACCAATAGAAATGATAATGTATGAGACTATACTAGGTGGATTCTTTGGCTATAAATCAAGACCTGCACATGAAGCTGAAGGCAGTAAATTCGTTCAAGGATTAAAAGATAGTCATTATCCTGCTGAAGCTTATAAACCTGAAACAAATAAAGATTTTAAAAAATACACTCCTAAAGCACAAGAATATATAAAAGACTTGTCTACTCAAGAAGCTGTAAGATGGGCTAAGGTACAAAAGCATGATATTGACCTTTATGCGAGAAATTATCTCTCTGTTGTAGAGCCTAATAAATCCCCTACCTCTTACACTCAAGCTGACTTGAATGACGCATATAGACACATTGCATACAATGCGTATCGTAAAAAGAATCCATTTACAGGAATAGAAACAGATATAAACAATCCTGATTTACATGAAAGTAAATTTGAGAAACAACAGGATGTATTTGACCCTGTAGATATGGATAGTCAAACTAGAAACTTGATTGATAGACTTGCTAAACGCCAGCAAGATAAAGGCGAAAATATAAAAGATTTTAAACTTGATGATATTAAAGTTGAGATTGATAAAGCTTTTAAGGATGGGAAACAAGGTGTAGATGATTTTTTAAACAGCTTTGATAAAACAAAAAGTTTTGTTCAAAAAAATAAAAGAGATTTTATTGACTATTATCAAAAGCGTAGAAATAGTGTAAAACAAAATGTTTATGCTATAGAAATTAATAATGAAAAAGAAATTACTGTTGAGCCTAATGTTTATGGTGATTTTTTTGGTACTAGTGTTGGTATGAATTATACAAACTTACCTGCAAATTACCTTATGAAAGGTGGAAACTTTAAAGTACTAACTCATGCTCGTAGTAAAGATGGTGAAGTGCTTGATGCTTTTGATAAAGTATTTAAAGGCTCTGAAACAGAAATGTTGTTAACGCCTAAAAATAAAGGCGAATTGTATAACAATTTACATAAAGAAAATAAGTATTTATTTTCAGGTTTAAAAGATAACGGTAAAGCTATAATAGCTAATTATCATCTTGATGCTAACCCTAATAATTTAAACAATGTATTAAGGGCTTTAAATGTTTCAAGAGATGTTTATGATAAACATTTTAAAGATTATCTTAATTATGTAGGTGCTAATAAACCTAATAAAGAGCATATAAATAATCATAGCCAAATGTGGATAAGCAATGTACTTTATATGGCTGAAGCTAATGGACTACATCGTGTAGGTGACCCTATTACTCCTAATAAGTTTTATAAACTAGTTGAGCTTAAAAATGGCAAGGATTCTACTTACGGTAAAAATGTAATTGATTTTAATAAACGTACACAGCTTATTGGTAACAGGTTTTTTCCTCAAAATCCAAGAGACTATATTAATGAATTACCTAATGGTAAACTAAAATATATAGTACTTAAAGATAACGATGTATTTAACAATGGTATAACAAATTCAGCTACTGATGGTAGTGGTATAATGAAACAGAAGTTAAGTGATAGGGCTATTGAGGTTAATGCTTTACCTTCAGGTGCTACATTTCACAAACCTGTATTTGTAACAAAAAATCAGCATGGTATGCATTACATGAAATTAGCTAGTGAAAGAGCTAATAATGTATGGCAGGAGTTTATGGACTTTCATGGAGTAGATGCAATATTCTTTCAAAGTGCTACAAAGCATTTAGGTACATATTCCCCTGTTTCTTATAAATATAATAAATCTAAAAATGCACAAGAAGGTTCAATAGGTCGTATTGAAGCTAATATTAAACCTGAATCAATTTTAGAAATGCCTGTAGAACATTGGAGAATTTCAAGCGGTACTACTGAGAATGTAGCTAAGTCTGTTAAAGGAAATCATTCTGTTGCTAAACAAATGTCTACAAATTTATCAGATATTCAAACACCAAAAGCTATAGAAAGATTTTTTAAAGAAGTTGTAGAAAGGTCAGCAGATGGCTTTGACCCTAAGATTAAAAAATTAGTTGAATCTGAAAACTGGTTTGACAATAAAGAATTAATGAAGCTTGTTACTTCAGGTGATATGAAGAGTAAACAAGCTGTGGTAGATAATATTCCAATTAGTAAAATAATTGAGCTCCATACTAAACATCGAAAACATGACTTAACAAAGGAGGTTGCAAAAGTAATTTCTAAAACGGACTCTACCAGAGACCTTGATTCTAGTATTGAGTTTGGTGGTCAGCAATGGAAAAACTACCATGAAAGGTCTAAGAGGTTACTAAGAGTAGGTGAGCACAGTTTTGGAGCTCGACATCTTGATAAACTTAGTAAAGATTATTATGAAGGTATGTTGACTAAATATATCATGCATAGATATACAAGACCTAATTGGAAATATTCAGGTAAAGGCATCTTTGGATCTGTAACAGAAGATGTGTTTCATAACGCTGATAGGTTGACTAAAACATCAAGACCTTTAACTGAAAATCAGATTATTCTTGGTAATGCATTCAGAGAAATGCCTGTTAAACCTATTGTTTATAAAAATAAAAATCTAACTACACTTGGTGAAGTATTTGATGCATATCGTAAAAATCCATCTGCTGAATTAAAAGACGCTTTAAATCTAACGATAGTGCGTATTCCAATGGATTCTGTTAGTGGTGCTAGAGTTGTAGATGTTGTAGGCTTTTTAAAAGATGGTGGTACTAAAGTTGTTACCCATAATAAACAAGACAGATATATGGGTGGTGCTGATAAAGATATTGACTCAATGTTTTTATATCAAGGTTTTAGTAAAAAACTAAAAAAACATTATAAAGATTTAAAAAATGAGTGGGAATTAGTTGGTGATAAAAGTTCTGAATATAAATCTAAAGATGGCAGAACTATTGATGTAGATAAAATATTTGGGAGTACAGCATCTGATTATAAAAATGTAGTATCTAAATTTTCACCATCAATGAGAATGAGAGTAGCTGAAAGTGCTAAAGAAGGCAAGAATACTTTAAAACATGGAGTATCTCAAAAATCTTTTATGACGAATCTTGCAGACCTTGTTAGTAAAAAAGGTTACTATGAGATGCGTTTAATAAAGAAAAAAAAGGGCAAAATTATAGCTGAAGGCAATGCTAAAATAACATTAAAAGACAATGAATCTTCTCCTGAGTTAATGAGATATTTAGGTAGAGAAATCGTAAACAGGTCTGCTGATAGTGCAGATTATTCTACTTTTAATACAAGAGAATCTATTGTCAGGAATGTTTTTAATGAAGTATTTAATGTTGAAATATCAGGTAAAAACAAATCGTTTTTTAAAAAATTAGAACCCTTTGACGCTGTAAAAGAAAGTTCTGATTATAGGTATTTAAATGATATTATTACTCCAAGTCCAAAACGAAAAACTGCTAAAGGTCCTAAAATATCCTTAAAATATTGGGAATTAGCAGAGATATTAAAAAATACTCCTGAAGTTAAAAATGACCATATTACTGCTCGTATATTTAATAAATTAAAAAAAGATGGTTTTGTTAGAGATGTTTTAGATATAAACAAATTAATTGAAATAGATAAGTTTTTAGCACCTATGTACGAATCTATGCCTAAAGGCAGATTAAAAGAATGGGCATTCTTTGGATATAAAGATACAGATGGTCGACCTTATTTAAGTAAAGATAAGATGCAACGAAGATTAGCATCAGGTAATATTGATTATGGTCAATTAGTTAATACAATTAATAATCAATTTTCACAGATAGCATCAGTTCGTAAAATGTATGAAGTATCTAATCAGTATACAGATATGCTTGTTAAAAAACTTGGTAAAGCTAAAGGTGAGAAAAAAGCCAGAGAAGAAATAAGAAAAATTTCTGATAATACAATGGCTTTAAAAAAATACTACAAAGTGCAATTATTTAAACATAGAAATTCAACAGAAAATAAAGCTAAAGAATTAGATATTGTTAAAAATAAAATAATTGAACTTAAAGAAGGTCAACCTGAACCACTTAAAAAATTAGTTGATTATATATTATTATCTCCTCAATCTTATAATGTTATGGGCAAAAGAGTATTAAATCTTGAGCCTTATTTTCATGAAACGCTTACTATACCTGATAGCTCAATTAGAGATATATCAAAATCTTTAAATAAAGTTTATGATTCACTAGCTACTACAGAGCCTGCAAAGCTTAAAGTATTAGATATTAAAGCAATAAAAGAATCTAATGATAAAAAATTAATTACAGAAAAAACTCCTAAAGAAACTCATCAGGAAATTATAGACAAGTTACTTGGTGCAGACCCTATTAAATCTAAAGCTACAACTAAACAAGAACTTGAAGTGTTGTCAGAACTTAGAGGTAACTTCGATAAACACTTTAGAAATAAAGCTGATATAGAGAACTTTTTTACATCTTGGACATATGAAACAGGTGGTCTAGGAAAGACGCTGGAGACAGCGAATGTGGGCGATTTACTAGCATTTAATGGCTTTCTTAAATCATTGGGTAACCCTAAAGAAGCGTTTAAATTTAATAGAAAAATGTATATGCTTTCTACTCCTATGGGAGAAAGTGAACGCCAATTAAAACACGATGTACAAAGATTTGAAGCAATCCAAAGACCTGTTCTAACACTTGATGGTGTAAAGTTAAAACCTGTTTATCAATACACTTCTACATATGGGGCTTTAAGAAAGTGGATGAATAATGCTGAAGCTGGTAGCGATAAATCTCTTAACGCCTATTTATCTAAATCAGAGCGTAATCTCCAGAAGATATTTAAATACAGGAATGATTTACCCACAGGTGAGAGTGATAAGATTACAAAGCTAGTTCATAATATTCGTCAGAATAAATATGATAAAGTTGAATACGATGTGACGAAAGATAAGCTCTATAAAGAATTACCTGATATAATAAAAGTAGATGGTAAGTCTTATACTAAGAAAGAGCTTATAGATAAGGTTAATAAAGATGCTAATACATTCTTTGAAGGGTTTAGAAAGGAATGGATTAACGATGGCAAGACAGAGTCTTGGCTTGATAGACGTAAGGATGGTACTATAGATGTTGACAAGTTTGTTAAGAAATATATAGACCCAAATTATGCTACTCCTAATTTAGAGAAGATACCATTTGATGTACTAAAACGAGTGCGTTTCCAAATGATATTAAATGATTTAAAAGCCAGAGGAATTAAACCTAAGACTTATAATAAGATTAAAGAAAAGTTTAAAAAAGATGCTGATACAGGAAAGATAGAATTTGATAAATACTTCCCCCACACAAATTTTGGTTACAATAGTAAAGCAAGAAAACAAATTAGCGAATTTGTTGATAAAGAGTTCAAGGCAGTCTATAGGCAAGCTAAAGGAAAAGGAAAGACTGACAAGCAAGCTCTCAAAGAGGCTAACGCAAGGAAGGAATTTTTAGAGAATACTTTCGAGACAAGTCGTAACGATAGTCAGTTCAATGATTTATTATTCGAGTCTTTATCGTTTAATAAACTAAAACCTGAACAGATTGAAAAAAGATTAGACCATATAGGATTTGGGTCTGCTCCTGATACTGCAAAATCAAGAACAGCTAATCTTAAAGGTTATGATACACGCTCCTCTGTATTTGATACTTATTCTAAACAATGGGTTCATTCTAATTATAGAGCACAAGCGTCTATTATGGCTCATCATAGAATAGCAGATATGATGAAACGCAAAGCGTTTGATAAAGATGTTAAACTAACTAAGAAACAATTAGAGCATTACACTAAAGCTGGTTACTCTAAAGAAGCTCCTATTACAGAAGCTGTTTCTGATTACTTGCGATTTTATATCAGAGATTCATTTGGTCATCACTCATTCTTTGAACAAAGAATTGCAGATGGAATGAACGCTACTGATCCATTAAGATTAAAAAAGAATTTATATTATCTATCCTCAGACCAAGCTTTAGTCAATGGCATAGAGAGGATTAGAACTCAATTTGAAAAGCATGGTTATAAAATGCCTTTCATGAAAGATTTACCTTCAGGCGTTGAAGCCAGAAAGAAATATTATGCACGAATGTTTCGTAATCTTGGTACTACTGAAGCACGATTCCAGTTATTATCTTTACTTAGTAATACTGGAACTATGACAGCTAATATCTTTGGTGGTACTACGATGACTATTTCCTCAGCAGGTCTTAGAAATTGGGTTAAAGCTAATGATAAAAAGTTTATATTCAATGAGTTACTCAAAGATACAACCTTAAATCTACAGAGTGGTTCTAAGGTCAAGAACATGAAGGATTTAAGACAATGGGTAGCTGAAAAAGGTGTGATAGATACTTATATTAAGAACGAGTTAGAAGTCAATCCATCACTTAAAAAGGCGTTAGGAGGCAAATTAGATGCCTTTAAATCTTTCACTAAGGAATATTCTAAGCTAATTAAGCAAAATCCTGATGTTAGAGACGAAACAGTATTTGAATTAGCAAATAGATTTGGCGTTAAAGACGCTATTATTAAAGTAGGTGCGTTGCCAATGACAGTTACTGAAAGGTATCTAAGATTTAATTCTTACTTGGCACATGCTATTAAAGCTAGAGATATACTTGGTAAAGACTTAAAGTTAGATGACCCTTTTGTAATTGACTATGCTATGAAAGGAATAGAAGCTACTCAGTTTTTATATTCAGCCCCTAATAGACCAGCGTTTATGAGAACATCACTTGGTAAAGTATTAGGTCGATTTAAAACATTTGCATATAACTCTGTTAGAACACGAAAAGAATTATACAAACAAGCTAAACTCTATGGTTTTAAAGAAGGTACTGATAGCTTTAATAAGTTTAAAGACTTATTTATAATAGATATGTTTACTATGGCTTTAGGCTCTATGTTCGCTTATTCATTATTTGATACAGCATTACCACCTCCATATGATTGGTTGCAAGAAACAAGTCAATGGTTATTTGGTGATAAGCAAGAGCGTGATAGAGCTTTCTTTGGTCAATACCCCTACCCTATTGCCCCATTACAGATCATTACACCACCTGTTGCTAGAATACCTATGTCTGTATTCTCATCAGCGTTGAATAATGATTGGGAAAGATTTATGGATTATCATATACATACGATGTATCCATTTGGTAGAGTTGTAAGACAGATAGACCAAACATTTGATGAGCCTTATGGCACTACATTTGGTAGAGGTATGCAACAATTCTTTAGATTGCCTACTGATAAATTAGCAAAACGATATAAAAAATCTCAATTAGAAGAATCTAAGAGAGAATATATAGAAGGGATATTAGATGGATAGATTTGGATTTGGAGTTAATCAAAATTCAAAAGACATAGAAAGTTTAATTAAAAATAATTATGAATGGTCTATATCTGAAGATGGAAATCCTAAAGGTTTAAGCTATATACCTAAGATTTCTAAAAAAGGTAATAAAATAATATTAAAATTAAAAGATAATGCTTTAGACCATGCTCAATTTATTGAAGATTCATTTAGTGGCTCTTTAGGAGAACTTAAAGATAATATATTTTATGAAGTAGATGGAAAACTACATAAATACAATATGAGTTTATTTAGTGGTCCATCATTAAAATCTGTTTAAGGAATAATTAAATGTGTCCAATGGAGGTCTTAATAAAGATGGAGGAATTAGCTTTGAACGAAAGCGTAATTTCAAACCTAAAGAACCAGAAATGTTCTCTCGTAAACCAGAGGACAAAATCCAAGAAGAAGAAACCCAAGAAGAAGAGGTACTAGATGAACAGCCTCGTAACCTTGATAAAGAAAGCTTACTACGAGCTGAACGGTTGGCACAGGCTCATAACAGAGCAAAGCAGATTAACTACTCAGGATTTGCTGTTAATGGTGGCTCTATTGCAATGCTGTTCTTTGGTATTAATAATATTCTACTTGACCCTGAAACTGTAAGTATGGTTTCAACTGTTGAGGAAATGACTGGAATTAACTTACATTATGATAAGTTCATCGAGTTTATTGAGAAATTCAAAGCTCAAATAATATCTATATTTGGCTCAGTACAGGTATTGCTAGGATACTATCAGCAACTAAGAGGTCGTATGAAAGACGCTGATAGAGAAGATACGTTTGCTTTTATTAACGAAGAATTAGAAAAGGCAGGATTATAGTGGACATTAAAGTCAGCATTGAGTCAGTTATTAATTTGTTTTACAAAACATTCATGTGCTTTATATGGTATAAAATACTAATAGCATTACAAAATTTAGTACAGATAGGCATGTCTGTACAAAGCCAGAACAACTCAATTTTTAATTAGGAATAATATGGACAGTCTCAAAAGTTTTATAGATAGCACAGCAGGTACAGCAGTAACAGGAGTTAGTGGCGTTGCTCTTAGTTATTGGAGTATAATACCTGAAGTATTAAGAATACTAATATTACTTGTAACCCTCACCCATTTATCAGTCAAATTGTTTAAAGAATTTAAACCTTGGATGTAACATTAATACAAGAGTTAGGTCTACCTGTTGCAGGTACTATTGGGTTAGCATGGTTTGCTTTAAAACTTGTTAATTGGGGTAAAGAACACTTACTCAATGAGATTAATGAAGTCAAGGAAGAAGTCAATAAACTTGAGGCTATAACAATTAAGTTGATTGATAATGAAAAAAAGAATGAAATTACCCTTCAAGAAATTGCTAGTAATCTTGAAACAATGATTAAGATTATGAAATAGTCATGGTGACTATATGCTGACTAAAAGAGGACAGCATAATCAGCAAAAAAAGGCTTTAGAGGTGGTGAAATTGGTAGACACGACGGATTCAAAATCCGTTGAGCTTATGTTCGTGTGGGTTCGAGTCCCACCCTCGGTACACCTTTCCTTTGTATGCTGACCATATGCTGACCAAAATTGGAGGGCAAATGTCAAGTATATATAAAGATAGAGATACTTGGTATATATCTATCAATCACAATGGTCAACGTATCCGTAAGTCTCTTGGAACAAAAGACCGCAAACTCGCCTTATCACTCAAAAAACAAGTAGAACGAAAGATACTCAGGTCTAGTGACCCTGATGAAATCAAGTTTACTAAACTTTCATTTCCTAAATTATGTGAACGCTTTTTAAAAGCCAATCATAATATTACAGAATCAACGCACCTGATATACTCCCAAAAGATTAAAACCTTTCTTGAAAATGGTTTACCTGAAAACATGGCTCATCGTAATATGGTAGTAAGAACTATCAATCGAGTAATTAATTGGGGCTTAGAGAACGGATTTAAGACTAATCAAAAGAAGCTTTCTAATATATCTTATAAACATATCAGAAGAACACGCATATTCACAGATGAAGAACTTGATTTAATTCTTAACCAGATTAAAGATGATAACTTCCAGCGTTTTATTCGATTTATATATTATACAGGTATTCGTATTGGGGAGGCGTGTAGTTTAAACTCTATTGATATTAGAGATGGAAAGATTACAGGCAAGACAGGTGAAAGGCAGATTAAAATCACGCCTCAAGCCTTAGCTGTTCTGCAAGACCAAGGCAGTCTATGGAAATACACTATTGATAGTGCAGAGGCTAGATGGAAATATAATGTTAGAAAACTAGGAATTAAAAACGCAAGGATACATGATTTGCGTAGAACCTTTGGTTATAACCTTATTAAAAAAAAAGGGCTAGGTATATTCCAAGTATCTAAATTATTAGGGCATAGTAGTGTTGCTACTACACAGAACCATTATGCCCCTTTACTTCCTCATGATGTCCCAGACTTTGAGTTATAGCATGAATTAAATCTTCTTCATCACAAGGATGTAATACTAAGTGTCCTTCTTTAGTATGTGATATGCTTTTATTACAGTCTATAATTTGATAATTCTTTTTCCGAATCATCTGAATAATTTTCTGTATAAGTTTCTCTGTACGCATTTATATCAACTCCTAAATTCCTGAGTAAATCATAAAGCATTTGTTGATTTGCTTTTAAATCTATCAGGACATTATTTAGCTTATTATTTATATCTTCTAAAGTCATTCATTCTCCTTTGAAAATGTAACCACTTTAGAGGATAATAGTTCCCCTTTAATGTAACAAGTGGAGTATAGATAATTGCTACTATTGTCCATTATACTCCACTATTTACACTCTGTCAATAAGATTGGCCAGATTTTACCCTTAAAATAGGCCTTAATCTGGCCGATTTTGCAAGTCCTTGCTGTCCAATCATTATTGGGCTCTACAGATTCTTTAACTCTGGAAAGCGTGATCTGTTAAGTTCATACTTTCCGTTTATCTTAATCATTGAATGCTGTGTTCTCCCAAGCATAGCAATCAAATCTTTCAGGGTATACTTTAAACCCTTATGTACAAAAGGTATTTTTTTACCTCTTAATTCGGCATACTCTTTTGCTAATCTTTTCTTTACTGCATAAG
>TARA_R100000655_G_scaffold85297_2_pt1 | contig 14154 bp, 17 predicted proteins | sample TARA_R100000655 | Tara Oceans TARA_R100000655 (sample SAMEA2622497) | marine metagenome | biome: marine biome (ENVO:00000447); feature: deep chlorophyll maximum layer (ENVO:xxxxxxxx); material: "saline water (ENVO:00002010), including plankton (ENVO:xxxxxxxx)" | depth 90 m
GTTTTGTGTAGTTCCTGTTGGTGAGTAGCTTGCTCCATCGCTTGTAATCCATTGAACTGCAGATGCAGGACTGGCTGATAATATACTTGCATAAGATATAGCGTTGTTTTGTAAGGAACTAATGCTTGTTAAACCTGTTCCACCCCTTGCAGGTGCTAATGTGCCTGAAGTTGCATTACCCATATCCCTCATATCAACATTTGGTACGTTTTCTAATCCAACGTGCTCTGCATCAACATTAGAATTTAATAAAGTAGATATACTTGTTAATCCTGTTCCTCCTCTTCCTGTTGCTAATGTACCGCTAGTTACATTGCCTATATCTCTCATGTCTACGTTAGGTACATTACCTAAACCTACATCAGAAGAAGTGGTGTTACTGTTTAAGTGCGTGGAGTTTGAAAAATCTGTTATTGCTGTACCACCTCTGTTAGCAGGCAATGTTCCTGTTCCGTCAGAACCATAATTGACAGTTGAGTTTGTTATAGTGCTTCTAGCTACTGCAGTTCCACCTACTGTATGATTAACGACAGAAGTATAAGTAGAGAATGTTCCTACTGCTCCAACGTGCCTTAACCTAAAGTTATATTGGACTCCCATTTCCATACCGCCTGCTATGTTTACACTGGTTACACCTTTACCTGCTGTTGAATGAGTAAAATAAGTAGACCCTGCGTTCTTTTTGTATTGGACTTCTGTTCCTGTAACAATAGAAGAAACACTATTAGTCCAAGAAATAGTTACAGATGTCATGTTATAGGCATCTACAGTTGTGCTGTCTGTTGCTACTGAAAGGTTTGAAGGTGCTGCCATTGCATAACTGCCTAAAGCCAAATCGCTTCCTTGTGCTATAGCTGCTGCATAATCACTTGTTGCAAATGCAAAGATTGAAGATGCTGTTTCTTTTAAAGCAAGTCTTACACCTAAAACTGGCACATCTCCGTCTGTCATAATTTCCATATTTGTTGACACAACTTCAAATATTTTTTGAGAATAACCGAGTCTTTCGTTAGTTACATAAACCCAATCTGCAGGTTGCAATTTCATAAATGAAAGATCAACTAAACAACTGATAGTAGTGACTAATCTTTGGTTTTTTAAAGCTAACCTTCCTATCCTTTGAGCCATTGTATGTGTAGTCGTAAATGGTAATTGTTTTTCCATTTGTTTGACGTAATTAGGTTTATCGTTAGCCGTTCCATTAGGTGTATCTTCTGTTAAGAATGTTGAGTCTTGATAGACTGGTGCATCTGTAGCTACATAGTTGTTAGCTGCATCAATAAAAACTGGTTTTACAGTATTATATAATTCTCCTGTATTAGTATTGGTTGATATATTGACTGGTGCTAATAAATTATCATCAGTGATAGTTAATGAAGGAGTTTGTGTAGTGCCTGCAAAGACATTGAATTGACCATTTGTGTAGCTGAGTTTTCCTGCCATAGCACTAAGCAAGCCTTCCAATACACCGCTTCCACTTGCACCAAAGTTAGTAAAACCATTAGCAGTATATTTATCTTCAGTTGTGCTGTTGTCAGCTAGAGTTACATCAACTTCACAAGCATTTGCTGCTGCAGCTATGCCACCTGCGTTAGTTGTATCGTTTATTTCAGAACTTAAAGCCTTTAATCCGTATGTAGTGTTAGATAAATAATCCCTCACACAAAGAGCAGGATTTTCGCTCCAAGCTGTACTACTATTTCTAGGGTCATAAACTTTTTTGCCTTTTACTACAAATGACATTTGTGGCATACCACCACCAAACTTTTCAGGGTCAAACACCATTTGTATATATACATAGGCACAATCTAAAAACTTATCAGATGTTGTAATAGAAGAAAGTTGTGCATCCATGTAACCATCAACTGCTGTTTGTGAACCATCTTGAAAAGTAAACCTAATTAATCTTCCATTGCTATCAAACTTGTTATCGTTTTCAGTATTTGTAAAGTCTGTATTAGTTACAGTAAATACTGTGCTTCCGCTTATAGTGCTAGAAGAAGTTGTCAAATCTATATCATTTAGTCGTACACTTTCTAAACTTTCTATTTCATGACCTGCCAATACAACTATAGCGTGTAACATATAATTATCAACACCAGTAGTTTCTAAATGCACTATTGTTCCACCTACACGGCATTTTCCATATATAAGTTGTCTATGTGCTGTTGCTGCCCTTGCTGCAAATTTAGAACCAAAGTTTCCTGATGTTGCGTTAATACCTTTGGAAGTCATACCTCCTATAACACTTGATAAAAGTGTAGTACCAAAAGTAATAGCTGCCATGCCTGCGGCTGTTCCTGCAAATGCAGCCGTACCGAAAGTTGCTCCTCCTAATCCAAACCCAATGACCGCACCTGCGGCTAAGAATATAACAAATGCTGCCGTTAAAGCGTTTTTAATATGGTCAGCCATCTATTCTCCAAGCCTTTAAGACATTTACGTTGTCCTTAACTACTATTCCGTCTTTGTCTATACCTAGTGCATTCATGCCATCAAACATACAACACAGTTCACTCTGCTCTTTGTAAACTCCAAAATCTCCTTTTCTGATAAAGGCAGGTTTTACTTCTTTTATTCCAGTTGTTTTTTTTATAGCGTTTTCTATTCCTGCAACTAAACCTTTACCTTTTCCATACTTGTCTATTTTTTTCAATGCTTCAATTTCGTTTTTCCATGTCCAACTTTTAGGCAATACACTTTCCTTTGTCATGGCTTTAACAAATTCATTTGTAAAAATAATGCAGTCCCACTTGCCCCATTGAAAAGGAGTATGTAGATGTTTTTCTAAGAAGGTATCAAAAGCAATTTCCCAGTCAGGTATTTTCTTCATGACTTACCTCATACTTGGATAATCGTGTCCACCACCATAATCATAATTACCACCACCTGCATTAGAATCATAGTTTTGTTTTTGTCCCCAAGCTATTTGTTTATCTTGCAAACCTTGTACTCGGTTAAAACCTGTATCACCACTGTGTAAAAAATGTTGTGATTCAATAGTGTATCTCAGGTTAGAAGGTCTTTCTAAATCTACTAATCTATTTTCACAGTCTATAGATATAGTTGCTCCATCAGGGGTATCGTTTATAGTTAAAGCAGTCATACGACCTTTAAATAAAGTCATCTCACCTGCACTTTCATTTGAACCACCCATTTGAAAACCCATTAATAAAGTTATTGGTCTATTTTGATAATTTTCTGTCAAAGCATAATCAAGCACTGTTGCATCCATGCCTGATAAAGCTATAGTCAATCCACTTGATTTCATTTCTAAATCTTCTTCTACTCCACTAATTGAAAGCAGAGAGCCTGCCCCTGTGTATGTTTCAGAATCAACTGTAATATCATCTGTGCCTGACCACACTCTTATATCATCAGTATCAAATTCAGCTTTTACTGCAAAAAATATTGTTTGTTCGTCAGCACCAAGTCTTGATGATATTCCTGTGTCTATACCTTGTCTTGTAGCCATTACACTACCTCAACACAAGAAAAACTTATTCCATATAATGACGCTCTGTCTGCGTCCCAATCCACAGTATTAGCTTGTAATCTAAACTTTCCTTTAGGTGCTTGAAACAGAACAAAATGACCACTACTTAATGTTGACCTTAACTTAGGCTCTGTTTGTACTGAGAATTGGTCAGGACTAGCATCAGTTACTACTGCATCTTCTACTGCCATAACTAATTGAACTGGGTCTGCTGTAGCTGAAGCTGCACCCAAAACTCCTAGATAATCTCCTTTTTTAATAGTTCCAGTATAACTACCTGATGTTTTTAGGTTTAAACCTGTTGAACCTTTAACATTCATTTGAACTTTACAACCACTGGTAGAACTTACATTAGTTAATGTGCTATCTACTACAACTACAGTGGCACTGGTTACTGTAGTTATTTTATGTGTTCCGTTATTTTCTTCATTAGCCATTCCAGTAACGTGAATAAAGTCTCCAACTATTGCACTTCCAAATGTACTTGCTCCTGCTGTAAATGTGTTCGTATTTGTAACAGTTAAGGCTACGTTGGTGTTAGACACCCTATTCTCGCCAATTAGGTGCGTGTGGTTGAAGTCTCCTGTGTTGGTTAGGGCATCAGGGTCACAAAACTTAAAATGGTTTGTAGTGCCCTTTAATTGCAATAGGAAAGATTGCCATTCTTTAGCCTGTGTTCTGTTCATGGCAGGCAAAGTTAAATCCGCAGTCCAATACACTGCATCGTATTCTTGTGTTTGTTGTTTTCCAGTAAACGGAGATGCTGTTTGTCCTATTGCTCTAAACAAACTGAAATTACTCCTAACAAAATTAGGAGAACTTGGCATTGCTACTAACTTAGCCACCGCCCATTAATCCTTTTCTAAATGAACCACCACGCACTGCAGCTTCTAATACTGCTCCCTTAGTTACATCTGATATTTGAGGTAACATTTTTGTAACTTCTGCTCTTACTGTTGGTACAACACCTGTTGCAAAGTTTATAGATTGATTAACAACGACAGTACCACCACCCATAGCGTTCTTACTGTTCATGTTGTTCATAATAGTACCTCCAGTGTTAGGTACAAATATCTCTGCTCCTCGTTCTCCTACAAGTGTAGGAGTATTTCTCTGTATTGTTCCACCACCTGCTGCATGAACACCTGTGTTTAACGAAGCATCTATCTGCATAGCTTCTGCATTTGACATTCTGTTACCACCAAAATTTATTTCAGGTAGTCCTGCGTTAAATATACTATTCAGTATTTTATTCACTACAGCCATTTGTAAAAATATAGATATTATTTGAGAAACTATATTCTTAGCAAAGTTTTTAAATGATTCTAAGGCACTTTCTCCTTCTAATAATGAATTAACAAAATCTGTAGTAAAAGCATTAGATGATTGTATAACAGCTTGTTTCATTTCACCTAAAGCAACGTTTGTTTCTTCTACTGCAACTGGCATATCTGCTTTTAATTTACTCATAAATTCTTCAATAGCTTTATCAAGTTCGGTTATATCTTGTGTTTCTTCTTTTACGCTTGGAAATAGTTTTTCACCTAATTTACCTAGAGCATCTTTTACCTTATCAATCTTTTCCGCAACAGCGTCAAATTGGGTAGCTGCCCAACTAACACCAAATGCCGTAGCTAAAAAGAATAAAGTAATAGGGTTTTTAGATAATAGAGACATAGCTATACGCACCGTTCTTATTGATACAGATAAAGCGTACATAGCATTGGTTAAAACTACAGTAGCTATTATTGGTGCCTGTCTGGCAGCAAATATTGCCATAACTACCAACAATGTATTTAATTGGCTTATTACAAATGAAATAGCTGTGCCCATAACGGTAAACGCTAGTTTTAATGTTTGACCTATAAAACTTGCAACTGGTCTTAATGATTTAAGCAAATCTATAAGGCTTTTACCTAATTCTACAAGAACATCATTCAATCCTCCTTCACCTATAGCAACAAAAAACTCTGACACTTCATCTTTTAAATTTCCGAATACACCTGATACTGTTTTTAATCTTTCTTCTAATGCTGTAGAAAAGGCTTCTTTTGATATTCCTCTCAAGTGCTCAACTATTGAATCTGCATCTCTACCTATTCTTTCTGTATTACCCCTGAAAGTGACCGCTAACTGATCTCCTTCTACTCTTGCTACGACACCAAACTGTTTTAACATCTCCATTTCGCCTGTTGTAGCATTAAAAACAGCTTGTGATAGTTGTGTTATGTCTTTACCTGCTCCTGCAGCTAAGTTACCAAAATCTGTTAAAACTTCACTTGTAGGAGCAATGCCTGCATTAACTAATGTTGTAAATGCACTTGCTACATTTTGAAGTTGAAATGTTGTACCTGAAGTAAATTTTCTAACAAGTTCCATTGATACGGCAGCACTTTCCGCACCACCTGTAACTGCTCTCAATGTTGCTTCTAAATCTTCAAATGTTCTTGACGTATTGACTATTTGTTTTGCCACTAAGCCTAAACCTAAAGCAGCAGCTAATTTACCGATGCCACCAAAGGCAACACTCATTTTTTTTGTTTTTTGTTCTGTTCTTTCTAAGGCTTTATTAACATCTGCAAGACCTTTTTTAAGACCCTTTGTTTCTGTCGTTATGAGTATTTTTAGTTCGTCTACTGTAGCCATTATTCGTCAGGGTATAGTTCCATTAAATCGTCAAGTTCACCTTTTGTCATAGGCTTCTCTTGTTTCCCACCATTAAATTCCATAAAACCTTCTATAGCAGGATATATTTCTTGAAGTGTGGAGTTCCAAAAGACTGAAGGTGTCCAACCTATCATTCCTAAACATATTTCCATGAATCTTTTCACTGGTAAACTGTCCTCTTTTATTCCTTCACTTCTTCTTGTGGCTTTTTTTCGGAATCTTCCTCTACATCATCTACTGTTAATACAGTAGTAATTAAATTAGCCACTACTGAAGTAGCAGCCACTATGCCTGCATCTTGTATTATTTTAGATACTTTTCTTTGGTCAAAATCATTACCCCCACCTCTTAAAGCAGGTAGCAATACTGCTATCATATCTGTAACAGATATATCTCCTTCTGACATTTTAGTTGCAAGTTTTATGATTCCACAGCCAACAGACTGCTCTATGCTCATAATTGCATCTATAGTTAATCTAGCCTTATAGGTTTCTTCACCTAAAGTTACTTCAATCTCGCCCTTTAGTGGGTTTGTCATCTGACTTCTCCTTATTTGTACTTGCCATTGCAAGTTTGATTGTAATAATGTCATCTCTTTCATCTACTGAACTAGATAACACCTTATAGGACTTACCATCTACCTTAACTTCAGATGGGTCTTTTCCTAACTGATTGGCTACTTCAAGGACATCCCCATTAATCATAGCAGGGATGTCACCTTTACTGCCTTTAACTTTTACCTGCTCCCAAGCCATGATTAGACTGTAGCGAATGTAATAGTACCTGCACTTTCAAAAGATACACTGTAAGTTACCTCTCCGTTGTACTCACCTGCATATTCTAGGGAAGTAACTTGGAAAGCACCTGTAAATGTACCGAAATCAGGAACTAAGAATTGGTAATTGTTCTGTGTGTCTGCTAAAGCGTTTGTCTTTAAAGTTGCTTCACTTGCTCCATCAGTGAATACACCACTGCCTGAAACACTAATAGATTGAACTCCTGCTGCTGCTAATAAAGTTCTTTTGTTAGAACTGTCCTTATTAGTAACATCTACGGATTCATTATTAACTGTAAGACTTGTTGACCTTAAACCTGCTATTGTTGTGAAAGTTTCAGGAGAACCTGCGTTCCCTACTTTCATTAACATAGCACTACCTTTCTGTGCTGCCATATTATGCTCCAATTATGAAGGTAGTATTTAATTACCTTCTAATTAATAAAAAAGGCATCTGCCAACCTTGTTACTTCGGTAGTTAGTAGTTAATTAAGTACCTAATATAACTGCACGGAATCGCATAACTCCGTGCCTAGTGACCCCATCAGGGTCTCTCATAATGTCGCTGTATTCAAACCTGCTATTAATTAGGTTATATCCAGTAACAGTAAGACTGTAATCATGCAACAAATCATGAATCCTGTCCATGATTGTTTTAGTTTCTTTGCTCCCTTTGTATTGAGACCAAACATGAATATTGATTGTTAGTTCCCCACCATCTACGTCTTTGGTGCTGTAATCTATGGCTGTTTCTTCACCTATAGTTATAAAAGGATAGCTGTTTCCTTCTTGCACTTCATCATATACCCCTGCTCCGTGTGTAGAGGTAAGAGTATTATCGCCATTTAATCTACTATAAATAGCTGACTGTAATGCAAATTGACCTATAGCCATTATTTAAGATAACCTCCTGCTTCAAATATTCTATTTATTTTTGCTCTATTCTTATTAAGTGCAGGTTGCATAAATGGTCTTGCTGACATTTGTGAAGTTCCAAACTCTAAAGGTTTGGCATAAGGAGCAGAAGCAACAATTTGACCTATAACTTTAGTGCCTTCTGATTTAACTTGACTGGTTATGTTCTGTACTAAAAAACCTGTATCACTAGCAGGCGGTTGACCTGATGCAGAAGCTGTATGTGTTCTTCTAGGATTGTATTTTTCGTAAGTTCTTCCTGACGGACTGCCACTTGCAATACTTTCTTTGGCTGTGCCTTCAACTAATGATGTACTTCTTTGCACTAACCCTTTTAAATGTTTCTCAGGATTAGTAACCATTCTTTTCTTTAGTTTATTTTGAAAAGCCTTTAAATTCTTTATTCCACTTTTAGCCATTAGATTGCAACTCCTAATTCACACTCTAACTCTAAGAATCTGTCTCTGTTATCAAGATTTTTAATGTTTTTTATGTTGTAGTTATCACTATCGTACAGTATGCGATAATTAGTGCCTATATCTCGCCTATAACGTATCGTAATTAAATGAGTTGTCTTTTCTTGTACTTGACCCTGCCTATAGGTTTCTGCTCCTCTAAGGGGCTTTATATCAGCCCATAAATTAGTGAGGGTAGTCCATGCTTCAGTTAATCCACCACCTGCATCTCTAGTATTTGTGGGTTTTTGCAACTGTATTTCAAATCGCATCTTTCCTATGCTCATTACCCAACTGCCATTAATGTACTTGAACCTAGACCACCATGCACAACGTAAGGAGCGTATAGATTTTTCATTAATGTTGGAGCACCTTGCGATTCATACATATCCCCTCTATGCTCATACATATAGGCTATGTGTTGCAACATACCTAAACGAATAGGCTCAGGAACAGTATAGGCATTTGTATAGCCTGCTACATAAACAACTTCAATAGCGTTAGCCACTCGTAAAGCTGTAGGGAAGGTTTCGCCTGTTCTTAAAACTATTCTTGAAGGCTCTCTTGCTGTATCAACGTAGTATTTGGTTGCAGCCATTGTGGTTGCTGTATCACTGTCGTTGTATGTTTTTAAAGACGTTACACTTTGCACTGGTGATTTAGGCAATATAACGTAATTCTTGTAGTAGTTAATATCAGGTGCAGTTCTCATGCCTTCCCATAGTGGGTTTTCTGTATCTAAGGCTGTATCTACAGTAAGCGTTAATGTTTGTTGCATTATGGCTCTGTTCATGTAGGACTCTGCAAATTGCCTTGCAGCTACAATCATAGGTTGTACTACCCTTTCATCAGTAGCATCATCTACCCTTAAATATTCTTTTACCTCTTGTAAGGATAAAGGTTCTGCTGTTGGTTCTGTGGTTACTACTAATCCTGCCATTATACTAATGCTCCAAATATACCTGATGTTATAGCTACCCCATACAAACCCCATATAAGGTACTCCATTCTTATAAACCTAGCCGAGCCTGATTCAAGCCTTTTTTCTAGGTTTTCATACCTTATAGCACATATTTGTTCGTGCAATTCTAATGCACTTACATCACTGCTTGGTTTTTGTGTCGTCTCCTGATTCATCTATAACTTCTACTCCTTCAATATCTTCTATGTTAGGTTCTTCAGTTTTATTGATTTCATTTTCCATAATCCATGCAGTTCTAAGTTTCATGCCATTTCTTAAATCATTTAGCTTTGTATTAGTCCTGCGTAAATTTTTAGCTATTTGTTTTTCATCTTCTTGGTCATCAATGAGGTCAAGATAAATTTGCTGACCTTCAGGTGAAAAAGTATTTGCATCTACTTCTAATATCTCACCATCTTTGTCATAACTAAACGTAAATTTAGGTTCTTCTTTTGAATTGTCTTTGGTATCTACCATGTCTTTTCTCCTAAGTTAAAAATATAGTTTAGCATCATACATTAGCTATCTTCTAGTGTTTTAATTCTTGCTTCTAGTTCTTGAATTGATTTCACTAATAAAGGAACTAGCTTTTCATAAGACAACCCCTTAACACCTGTTACCTTATCGTCAGATGCAAATTCTATATCCCCACCTGTTGTTACAACTTCAGGTAGTATTGCTTCTACTTCTTGTGCTGATAAACCTACTTCTCTATTATCAGACCATTTTCCAGTGGATTTACCTCGTCTTTGAAAAGTTCCTACTTTTGTAAGTGTTTTAATTTTATCTGTAGCGTTTACTATATTTGTCCAATTTCTTTTTAGTCTTTCATCTGAAATACCTGACCATGAAGAACCACCCTGTCCAACGTAAACACCATTATCATCTTCTGCATCTCCTATCCAATATGAATTTGAGCCTGGACTCCCTGCTGTATCTACAGTTGTATTCCAATATCTAGTACCTCCTACTTCAAAAGTATGTCCTGAATCTCCGCTTGATGAATTAATTGTTAATTGTCTATATGTAGGAGTCGTAGTTCCTATACCTACAAATCCATTTGCTCCTGAAATTGTCATTTTAGCATCAGCTAAAGCTGCACTATTAGCATCTGCTGCTATATCTACTAAGAAATGTAAATCCTGCACATAGTTTCCATTATCTCTGCCTTCTGCAACTATTTGTATTTTTTGGTAAGTAGTGTTATTAGCTAAAACTTGTCCTATCCCAATACCACAATAAGCACCTACTGAGTTCATTCCGTTACTACCAAACATGGCTATTTCACCATCTGTTAAATGAACAATAAAAGGATGTTTGGGATTACTATTTCCTATACCTACGTTTCCATCAGATTTAAGAGTTATTCCTTCTGCAAAAGTACCTGCATTGCTATACCACAAAGATAAAGCACTTGAATTATCTGCTCCATCTCTAGTTGCACGAATACCTGCATTTGAAGCAAAAGAACTTCCTGCATCTAAATTACCAAATCTAATTTCACCAATTCTATTACTGCTTGTTACATCAGTGCTTATTAGTTCTAATACACCAAAAGCATCTTGAGCAGTTCCTGCTATTGAAAGCACATTTGAAGTTGCTCCAAAACCACTTTCATTTGGAGTTGTAATACCTATTCCTACGTTTCCATCTGAAGTAATAGTCATAGCGTCTGCTAATGCACTACCTGATGTTCTTGTCATAAAGGTTAAACCACCATCATCTTTATTTGTGGTATCAGCACCTGCACGAGACTCTATTACTGCAGTATCAGTATTATTCCATCTCCAAACTATAGTGCCTAAAGGGTCTGCTTCTGTGCTTCTATCTGCATCAAGTATAATTAATGACCTATCATTACCATCACAACCCAATCTCAAGTCTGGTGCAGTTGAAGCATGGTTAATATCTAATGTTCTAGTAGGACTCGCAGTTCCTATACCAACTCTATTATTAGAAGCATCTACCACTAGCGTTGTTGTGTCCACAGTTAAAGCTGCGTCCAACGTAGTAGCACCTGTTACATCAAACGTACCTGCTATGTCTATGTTGTTGGCTAATTTTGCAGAAGTTACTGCAGTATCGGCTAATAAAGCAGTGGATATATTCCCATCAGCAATTTTAGCTGTGGTTACGTTGTCATCTACTATGGAAGCTGTTACTACTGCACTTGCAGCTAATTGATCTGCTCCTACGGCATCATCTGCTATTTTTGCCTGTGTTACTTGGTCATCAGCTATGTGGGCAGTATCAATAGAGCCATCTGTGTAGTGTTCTGAATTAATTGCATCATCAGCTATTTTTGCACCAGTTACAGCATCAGCATTTATCTTTGCTGTGGTTACAGCATTATCGGCAAGTTCTGTGGCTACTATTGCGCCATCAGCTATCTTATCTGCGGTTATAGAACCATCTTCTATCTGTTCGCTTTTTACTGTTGTATTTGCCATGTTATCCTTCTAGTGTTTATTGCGGCACGCTTGCTTCATTAACGGCTTTCTTAGCATTTTTTGCTGCTGTAGTCCAAACCGCATTTGCTATTGCTTGTACTTCTGTTGATTCACTAGATACATCTGTGTCTGTATGTGTCCATGAGTCATCAGCATTTAGTACTGAAGTAACACATGAAACGGTGTGTCTGTGAAAAGACCTAGTAAGTTCTTTACCATCTTCTTTAATTACAGTAGCTGTACGAACTTGAATATCTTTGTAGTCTCCTACAACTTCTATTTTATCTTCTACTATTTCTTTTGTTATTGCCATTTTTTACTCCTTGCCTAGAATCCACTAAGCATAATTGTTTAAGTTGTTATATATGTGATTGACCCTTCAAAGTATTGACCTGAACCATTTGAAACTTGTACTACAGACCAAGCAGCATCATCTTTACTTTGCAAAACAAAAGCAGTATTAGTGTCATTATTTACTGCAGGAATTGGTGACGTATTACTACCTAGAGCTTCTAAATTAACACCATATACTCTCATAACTCCATTTGCTTCTCTATCATTTGTACCATCATTATTAAAAGGAAAACCACCTATTTTCAAATGTCCTGATGCACTTGCAATAGTAATATTTACAATAGAAAAAGACGCAAAAACTAATTTACCTATTTTTATATACTTTCCTGCGACAGAACCACTACTTGTGCTGCCTTGTCCAGTATTTCCTCCAACTGTAGGTGTCCAAGTACCTTCCTCATAATCGTTAAGTGTGTTTGCGGATGTAAAATCAGTACCACTTCCTAGTTCAATTCCATTAGGTACTGCCATAACTCCTGCTGTACTAATTAAAATATCAGCATCATCTGACCCTGTACCACAAGCAATGGCTAATCCACTATTATTTCCTGATAAAGAAAAGTCTGGTCTAGTTCCATTACCAGTACCTAAACCTACATAAAAACTGTCAGCAAAGTGCATACCATTACCAGTAGCAAATGTTGGTGCTGTAAGACCAATGCCTATGTTTCCGTCACCATTTACTGTAATCCTATAAGCTGAATCTGTAGAATCATAAAGAGCAAATGAACCTCCAAAAGAACCTATTCTATATACTTGACTTGCATCAGATTCATCAAAAGCAATAATTGGAGTATTACTTGTTATATGCAAAGACGCATCAGGACTGCTAGTACCTATACCAATCTTATCTGCACTGCCATCAACAAAAAATAGGTTTTGTTCTGTATCTCCTTCAATTCTGAAGTCTACTGCTGCACCACTTTCATTAAATACTTGAGCAGCATCAGTATCAAATGTGCTTTCAGCACCCCATGAAATATCAGTACCATCAGATTTAAGTATTTGTCCATTAGAACCTAAAGCCAAAGCTGCAGGATTACCTGAAGCATCCCCATATATAATTTTACCTCTAGCAAGACCTGCCATTTTAGCCAAAGTAACTTGGTCGTCTGCAATATGTGCTGTGTCTATACTTCCGTCTGTGTAATGTTCAGAGTTTATAGCGTCATCTGCAATCTTAGCACCTGTAATCGCATCTGCTGCTATCTTGGCAGTTGTAACATTAGCATCAGTAATATTTGCTGTTAATACTGCATCATCTGCTAGGACTCTTGATGTTACCTTTGTATTTGCCATGTTATGCGTCCTCTAATGTTTTTATTCTAGCTTCTGCTGCGTCAAGTTTTGCAGAAAGTTCTTGTACTGCTTTTAAAAGTCTCATGTTGATGTCTCCATATTTAACTATTTTTACATCACCATCAAAGTCTCTTGAAGTGTCATCAGGGTCAGGGGCAATTTCTGTTTCTGTAACTAAAGCTGCTTCTACTGTTTCAACCTCTTGTGCTATTACACCTGTTTGAGTTCCTGCTTTTCTTCCATCTTTCCATTCAAAGTGTCTGACTTTAAGGGCATTTATTTTTGCTAATTGACCATCAGCCATGTCTGTTATATTTTTCTTTAATCTTTCATCTGATGTTACTGCTGTTGAGCCGTTGGCTAGATAAGCAACTCCATCTGATTTTAATACCAAACAAGTAGAATCTTGTCCTGTTAGATAACAGTTCCCACCACTATTACTATCCCAACCTGAAGTTCTTGTTCCAACTCTTGCTCCTAATCCTGCCCATGCCATTATTTGTATCATTTGACCGCCATTCTTAACGGATATTTGACAATTTTCAGAAGCATTTGGAGAATTAGGAACTTGACTGGTAACTAATAAATTTCCTATTGTATCTCCTTGATGAGATGACTTCATTGTTACCCCACCAGTGCTATTAATTGTGGCTCTTTCTGTTGCTGCTGTATTGAAAGACATTGCATCATTATTATTACTATATGCAACTCTTCCTCTATCTATAGCACCACTATCGCCAAAGTGAATACCACAATCTGAAGTTGTGCCACCACCTATACCA
>TARA_R100000655_G_scaffold65173_1_pt1 | contig 14146 bp, 13 predicted proteins | sample TARA_R100000655 | Tara Oceans TARA_R100000655 (sample SAMEA2622497) | marine metagenome | biome: marine biome (ENVO:00000447); feature: deep chlorophyll maximum layer (ENVO:xxxxxxxx); material: "saline water (ENVO:00002010), including plankton (ENVO:xxxxxxxx)" | depth 90 m
ATTAAATAAAAAAATGACAAAAATCGCAATTTTTCGTAAGTTTTTTTTTGAGTTAGAAAATTTTGCCGTTTTTGTCATTGTTTTTTATTTGCGATTTGAAAGTGTGTCATTTTTGTCATTTTTGTCATTTTTTTGAGTCAAAATAATTTTAAAAATTTTTGCCATTTTTGTCATTTTTTCAGCTCATAATATTTTATATGTAAAATCGGCGATTGAAAAAAATTGAATTTTTCAAAATCATTAGATTGTAGATTGTCTAGACAAAAGAATAAAACAAGTAAGAAACTACACTACAATGGCATACTGGGGCAATATGACACTTACAGGTGATATTAAAAAGTTTTATGACTATTTTCATAAGACAAATGGATTTGATATAAGTGATAAACATTTTAAAGAACATTTTAAAGAAGGTTTTGAGGGCATAGAAGAATTATCATTCGCTATTCAGGATATTAAAGAAGACAATATATTTATTCAATATTTTAGTGAATCACCACTAAATTTTAAAAGAATAGAAGAAATCTATAAAATTACAATAAAAGAATTTGGCTGTAATAGAAATGAATCTATATTAAGTGCCTATTGTAAGGGATTTTATAAATTTGATAGTTTTAATGAGGATTTACTCATAGAAGACATTAGAAAATGGATAGTAGATAATATAGAGGATTATGACGATTATACAGTAGAAGAAATAAATGATATGGACGAAGACGAACTATTGGATAATGAAGATTTTGAAGTAGTAAATACGGAGGCGAGGGACGAACAATATCATGATCAAGCCGAGAGTTTATTAGAAACATTAGAGAATGATTTTAAAATATTAGAAAAAGAAGTTTTTGAACTGAAAAAATTTAAAGTAAATGAATTAAAAGATATTTGTAGGAGAGAAAAAATCCGTCAATGTATTAAGGGAGGGGGATATACAAACAAATGTATTTTAATAAATAATATTTTAGAAAAAAGAAGGGGCAAAGAATTTGATAAGAGTGATAAGACTAAAATAGCCCTAATTATGAGTAATTATAAATATGGCTGGACTTATCATTAAAGGTATATAAATCAAAAAAAAAAATATATTATATTTTTATATTTAATGGCGACTAACAAAGAAAAATTTAATAAAAAATATGGATTTAATAAGAATGAACCCCACTCTATTAGTGAAATATCTAAATTAAGTGGCATTAAAAGATCTATATTACAAGAAGTCTATAATAGAGGAGTAGGGGCATGGAAATCTAACCCTGCCAGTGTAAGATTAAAATCAGGACAAAAAGCCCCTAATGCCCCTAGATCGGCTAAAATGGGCAAAGAACAATGGGGAGTAGCTCGTGTATATAGTTTTGTTATGGGCGGTAAGACTAGAAGCACGGCTGATAAGGATTTATGGGAGAAACATAAGAAGTAAAAAAATTGAATTTTAGTTTAAAGAGAAATAAGAAAATCGGCAGAAACACTATACACAATGGCTAATTTTGTAGATTCCCCCCATTTTGAAACTCATAATGACTACTACACACCTAAATCGGCATGGGAGAATATAAAATATTTTGTAGATAGAAAAGGATATAAAAAAGTTTTTGAGGCGTTTATGTTGAACTCAAATGAACAATCAAAAAAAAATCTAGAAGAATTAGGATATGAAGTTTTAGGAGACAAAAATGTAGATTTTCTAAATGAAGAAACTCAAAGCCCTGAAATAATAAATGGAGAATATGATATTATTATATCAAATCCGCCATTTGAAAGAATTACAAGTTTTAAAAATAGAAAAGATAATTTAAAATATCGGTGTATTAGAAGATTGTTTCAGTTAGATAAGCCATTTATTATTATTATGAATTCGCTAAATATTTTTAGTGGATGGTTTGCGGAGTTAGTAAATGAGAAAGATATTAAATTTATATTCCCATCTACTAAAATAGAATTTGATAAATTTAAAGAAGGAGGAGAAGAAAAAATGGAGAAAAAAAATAAAAAATCTAATTGTAGTTTTTACAGTATTTATGTTTGTTATAAAGTTTTAGATAAGAACGAATTTATTTGAAATGGGTATAATTACATTAAAAAAATTATATGTAAAAAATAAAATGGATTTGAGAAATGGCGATTGTTTAGCTCTTATGAAGACATTACCAGATAAAAGTGTAGATATTTTTATTTGTGATTTACCCTACGGAGAAACAAATTGTAAATGGGATACTCAAATAGATTTAGAAGAATTTTGGAGACAATTTAATAGAATAAGAAAATCTAAGAAATCAGTTTGTATGCATTTTTGCTCCACTAAATTTGGATACAATCTTATTAAAAGTAATGAAAAATTATTTAAAATGGATTTAGTATGGAAAAAAAGAAATAAGACAGGAGGACTACAAAGTAGGCATCGCCCTATGAGAAATCATGAGATGATTTATTTTTTTTATGAACAAGCCCCTAAATATAATAGGGATAAATATCATAAAAGAATTAAAGCCGTCCCTAAATTTAATAAAGACGAAGAAGCCATTTATGGAGAAAATAAAAAAGAAAATACACACGGCACAAAATCATTTGAGCCTACACAACCTACTAGTGTATTAGAAGAAGAAAAACCATTAAACAACAGTACCATAGGTAAAAAACCTAATTTAAATAGTATTGGAATTGATTTAACTAAACATAGGAAATACGCCAATCAACCTAATTATACACCATTATTGCCAACATCAGTATTAGAAGAAGATACTATGTTTGGAGAAACGAAAGAAGAAAGACATAAAAGATATTTAAAAAATGGCACAGGGGCATATGAACCGCCACAACCAGGCTCAGTAGTAGAAGAAGAAACAGATATTTATGGAGAAACTAAATATGCCATGAAAGTAAGAGGAAAAGAAATTTGTAATAACGCATTTGAGCCACCCAATCCAGGATCAGTAATAGAAGATACATTAGGCACTACTAAATTAGGTGAATGTATGGGCGGTAAAGAATATATCAAAAAAATGAAAGAAAAAGGTGAAAAAAGTTTGAATGGCAAAAAAAGATATGAGCCAGAATTACCTGTTAGTATTTTAGAAGACGATAATGAATTAGATATTTTTGATTATATTGAAAATCCAGAAGAAGCTCCGCATAGTGTATTTGAAAGTAAGAAAGTTTTTATAGGTAAAAGAAACCACCAGACAGAAAAGCCACAGGATATTTTAGAGTTTTTTTTAAAATATTGGACAGACGAAAATGACACAGTATTAGATCCCACAATGGGAAGTGGCTCAACTGGCGTAGCCTGTAAGAAAATGAACCGTAAATTTATAGGTTTTGAGTTAGATGAAAAGATATTTGAAAAAGCGAAGAATAGAATAAATAAAAGTTAGTTTTTTAATTTTTTTTTAAAATATAAGTTTATAGTATTATGAATTTTAACCTAATATCGCCGTCATCAAACGGAAATGAATATACAATAAATTTTAAAGACCCTATTAAAATTGGAGCGAATAGTAAGTTAGAATTAAATTGGGCTGAATTTATGAGAAAAGGCGAAATAATTATAGATGATGATCAAACAATAGATATTACATGTGATAATAATTTACCTACTCATATACCAGGCACTCCTGCAACTGCTAATTCATTTGTTTTACAAGTTGGCATACCCAGAGGTAAATATGAACTTACTGAATTCCAAGATTTAATTGAACAATTAACGAATCAGGAAATAAACAATAAAAAAGAATTATTAAATTATAAATCGGCTACGGTAGATAATAATAATGGAAACTTCGGTAGTGGATTACAAGATGATGGAAAAATAGGATTAGTTTTGGAAACTACTACATATGGCTTATTTAATTTTGACGGAACTAATGAACATGATGGACAAACTGCTACTAGTGGAGGTAATGTAGTGTCATATACAACTGCCAATAATACTGGCACTTATGATAATTATGCCAATAGTGATACTCATTTTGATTTTTATAGAGCCAATTGTCCCAAATTTCAAAGCGAACAAAATTCATTTGCTCATTTTAAATCTATTAATAGAATAGACGCACAGACAGGTAAAATATTTTTTGGATTAATAGGCAAAGAATATACTGATGGCATAGGAGGTGCTCCCCCTACTAGAACACACGGCAACAATCCCCCAGTATTACACAACGGTGTCCCAGCTGCTTTTGTAGGTGTAGATTGTGGAGATGCCACAGGAGATTTAGTTATATATGTTGCTAAAAATTCAGGTGGAAATACAATAGATACATGGGACGATCAAAATCAAGAAATTGCTGGAATGCATGTTGTCCAAAGAATCCCAGTAGCCACATTTAATACTAGTCAGGCTTATGATTTACTATTCGGCACAGAAATAGATAATACTACCGCTAGTCCAAGTATAAGGTGGAAAATTGCTAATTATCAGGGAGGTGCTTATAATGAAATTTATGATTCCAAGCCTAATAGAATGAATTTGCCATTTAAATTATTAGTAGGTGATACTACTGTTTATAATAATGCCCTAGCCCTAAACTCGCAAATCCCATTTGGATTACAAGTAAGTGCTACTAATGCTGATGAAGGATGGGATGATATAAGTTATACAGAATTAGATAAGACAGAAAGCGGAGCTAGTGATGCCGAACCTATATCAATTGTTAGAGATTATAAAATTTTACTAAGCCAGGAACTAGCCGATATATTTTCTACCGTCGCAACAGTGTCAAATTTATATCCAAATGGCTGTCAGGATGCTGCTACTCTTATAGATACTAATTTAGATGTCAATTGGAAATCGCAAAATTACTCTATTTTTATAAATCTACCTACTAATAATTACAAAAATGTAGCCGAGAAAAAAGACGGAGGTTTTAAGAAATCAATATTAGGTAATATCCCAGCTCCATTTACTACTGGGGCTATTAATACTAAACAAGGGGCTGATACTGGGGATGTAGTTGCTACATATCAACCCTACAATCCAATTGTTAGTGATTTGAAAAATAATGAAATCCAGACGAATACATTAGAAATTAAGATTGTAGATATGCTTACAGAAAAGCCTGCTACTGAAATAAATAGATCTATTGTAAATTTTACAATTAAAGAAAATTAAATATTTACATATAGTAATGAAAGCCGAACAGTTTTCTACTCAATTATTAAGACAAAAAAATTTGAAGATTGAATTAAAAGATATGAAAGCCCATCAAAATATTATAGGTGGAGATATTTTTAAAAAAGAAATCAAAAAAGAAGAAAAAAAAGATAAAGTAAAAAATATAGAAGATATTTTTGATAAAGGTACGAATAATAAAAGTACAAAAAAAGATAAAAAAAAGAAAAAGAAAAATTAAGTATAATTTACAGAAATAAATATATCCGTAGATGATATATAAAATTATGTCATCATCTATGGGTATGGATGTAATGTCTAGATTAACTGATTATAGCGTCGATGACGCTGAAAATATTATGGATGTAAGAACTGAGAAACTAGATCCAATTGTGTCAAGTAATTACAGATACACATTTAGATTAGATAGTGCTGCTTACTTAGATAAGAATACTATGCTCTTATTTAAATGTAGAGCTGCTAGTGGAGCTATTTCAGGGGATAATTGTAGATTAAACTGTTTTAATGGCGGTTTAGGTGCTATTAAAGATGTAGAACTCCAAATAGGTGATTTTCAAGTCCAGAAAATCCACAATGTAAATCAATGGGCTACATTAAATCATTTATATTCATTGCCCCCAGAAGTCCAGAATAAGAAATTATCCGCTTATTTACAGAACGGCATTAAATATCAAGTTTTAAATGCTCAGGGAACGCCTGCTAGTGATAATGTAGGTGTTATTGCCCCAGATAATACTACATCAGGTATTAACTACGGTAGAAGTGATACAAGAGTAGGTGCTGCTATTAATTCCCATCAAATTAGTCATGACAGCTCTAACAATCAACTTATTGGAATTCCACTCGGTATGCTACTCCCTATGCTCAATACAAGAGATTTACCGCTATTTTTATTTACCGCTTACAAAATTCATTTAACTATTGAATTTAACCCTAATTCAAGTGAATTTGTAAATAAAATAGGTGCTCCATCCGCTACTCTGGCTGCAGCTGACGGCGACATTTTATTTGATAGTGTAAATCTATTAGTAGATTATTTAGTATTCCCATCCAGAGTCCAAGAAGCCGTTAGAGAAAAGACTCAAAGTGAAGGTGGATATATGATGGATTTTATTAATGTAGAAAATATCCAGAAGACACTAGGAGCTGCTACGGCTAATGTAGAACAACAGAATGAATTTAGAATTAATGTCATAAATCAAGAAGTCCATTATATCCAGATGTTTAAACAATTTTCTACTTATGCCGACAATAATAATAAAATTACATTAGGACAGCGTAGTGATTCCGTAAGTATAGAAGAATATCAGGTAAATGTAAATGGCGTAGATGCTTATAATTTTGGATTTGTTTTCAATCCAGTAGAACAATACAATCAACTGTCATATGTTTTAGGTAGAGATTGTCAAGTCATATCGCCCTATTATGTAGCCGATACTAATACCGAAGCGTCTATGATTAGTCCCCCCCCACAGGGTATATTAGGTAAATATAAAGTATTTGGATTAGATTTAAGAAACGGCGAACCATCTATTAGAGGTGGCGGTAAGGTTATAGGAGATTATCCAATTAGGTGGATTTACAAGAGAACTCCACACGCACAGGTAGATTCCACTATGGCAGATACTCCACAGATGGGACAAGCCGATAATAGTGGATTAAATATTGATTTTTTTGTAGGCACTACTAGAATAGTAAATGTCAAATCATTGCCTAGTGGCGGAATGTTAGTAGCCGTTAGTGATTTGTAAATGAGTTTTTTTTTTATTTAAATATCTAATTGTATGTTATAAATAATGACAACTAGATATGTTGATTTAAATGCCAGTCAAGCCGTAAAGAGAAATCAATCTAATAATAGATACACTTACAAATTAAATAAGACATTAGAATTACCTGCTGGGACAGAAATAAGTATTCAAAATTCATTAATTAATTTACAGGGTATTACAGGACAATCCATAGAATTAGAAAAAGATTTTGAAGAAACTATTATTTATAATTATTATTTAGTAGATACATTTTACGCAAATCCAATAGCGAAATTACCCCAAGCCGATAGTGTAAATAATTATAGATTATACAATAATAGTGGATTTAGATTTAACCCTAAAAATATGGCTGATTTTTTTATGAGTGCTGATGTAAGAGTAGGAGAAGGAGGATTTAGTGAAAATATAATGCCCCTAGCTGGGTGGAAGAAAATTACTAATTCAACTGGGACTAATAATTATTTAATTCCATTAATAGGTAAAGCCGATATAAAAGTCCCAAAAGGGATTTATAGTGTGTCTAGTTTATCGCAACTTATTACCGATCAAATAAACGCAGTGGCAATACCTAATACAAATCAAAATTTTTTAGAATTACAGAAACAAAATGAAAAATTTGAGGGTATGTTATGTAATGGCACAACTAATATAATTATAAATACGCCCAGTTATGATAATATAGATACATGGGGAGGGCAAATAGCGAATGACCCTGAATTAAATAATGACCCCCCAATGAATCAATTACCTGGTATAAGGGCATTAACGGTAAATGATAGTAATGCTCGTCCAGGACATTTTGCCGTCAAGCCAAATCATATGACTGATTTATTTTATCAAGCCAGAGCCAATGTTTATGATGCGACTCTTACATTAGATACGGCTAAGACTAGAATATTTAAAAATAGTTTAACAGCCGATCCAGATCCAAATAGAAGATATGGATTAGTTTTTATGAAAGAGCCAGAAGGCGGTGTTTCGGCAGGAGATAATATAAAGACATATAATTTATTCCAAAAAGGCACAGCCGTAGGCACTACTGGATTTGAAATATCATATAAAGGTAATGGATTTGGAATAAGCCATTTACATGAACCTAGAAGAATCCCTACTAATGACCTATTAGGTAATAAACTAGCGAATCCCAGTCAAGAGGCATTTTTTATGAAAAGAGTAGCCACGCCTGATCAACAATCAGGGGCAAGTAGATTAGGTAATTTATATGATGGAATCCCTACTACTGAAAATAAAAATAGTGTTTATAATACATTATCAACCCCAGCTCAACAATATAGTGGAATATTAGTATTTAACTGGGCATATCAAACGGCATTAAAAAATGCGAATGTGTCCCTAGAAGAAGTCTTAGTAAAAGTAGATGCCAATTCAACTAACAATCAAGAATTTTGGGGATTTAATGAATTTTTTAGAACCGAAGCCGAAGCCGAAAAGGCATGGGAAGAAACGCTCTGGTATAGAATGGGATTTACATATGATCAATTACAAAAGCCTAGTAGTTATAGAAGTCAAAATTGGTATGGGGCAGATCATTCATTAAACGGAATTACATCTTACGCTGATGTAGATAGTAGTGCACTACCGTTTATGAGTACAATTTATAATAATTATAGTAGAGCTGCAGAAACTAAACCTGACACAACAAATCCAATAGATCAAGGTGTAGCCCTACCTGGTGTAAATGCCGTCCAATTATATAATTTAATGGATAGTAATGTCCCATCATGCCCAATGAACAACAATACAAAAATAAAAAATCCCACTAATACAGTGTCATTACCTATTAATGTATATTCATATACAGGTAGTAATTATAGACAGGCTGTTAGTATTCCAGTCCAGACAGCAGGACTTAGTATTATAGCCGATCAATTACCTAGATTATCTATTAACGGTTATATGTTAGTTTTAAGTGATATTATAAATCAAGACGATCAAGCTGGGGATCAAAGTGATGTAGGATTATTAGATATGTTGCCTAAATCATCATTATCAAATCAGGATTTTATTAGTGATAGAAATTTATTAGTCCATACATTATCAAATCCAAAAGTAATAAATTATGTAAATATAAATATTTTAAATCCAGATTTGACTGATATAGATTTAGAACCTAACTCTACATTATTAATAAAAATTACTACCCCAGCCAATAAACCTACTGTTTTACTAGCGAACGCAGAAGTAGAAATAGCCGAGAATGATGTAAGAAATCAGGTTTTACTAGAACAACAACAGGCAGTAAAAGCTCAACAAAAAAAATGATATGACAAAAAAAATTGAATTTTATTTTTTTACTTAAAATTTAAAGTAATTGATTAATTATAAAATGACCAGACAACGCCGAACCGAAAAATTTAACCTAAACCTAGCCAAATATCTACTACAAAATAATGTCATTACTGACGAAGAAGATAAGCGAAGACTAGAAAGTGTAGTAGGTAGGAGCTGGAATCTTACGCCTATTTATAAACAAGGTGGAGAAAATCTAGACGGTAGAAATCATTGTGAAAAAGGATTATGTATGTTTTCTAGAAGACTAAGAAATACATTGGCATATCAGCACTACAATGATATAGATATGATGAATGCCAGTTATACATGGCTTAGAATGACACTAGCCAATAATAATATGAAAGTCAAAGAAGTAGATGAATATTGTGAAAATAGAGAAAAGATTTTAGCCGAATATATGGAGAAAAATAATTGTGATAGAGACAAGGCTAAAAAATATTTTACTAAAAAAATATTCGCCTGTAAAGACAATTATTTAATAGAACTAGCCGATAAATATAAAGATAATAGTATTTATAAATTATTAGAACAGACAGAAGAATACAATCATAGAGGCAAATATCTATGTCATATATATCATCAATGGGAATGGGATACATTATCAAAAATTATGCAGTTATTTGAAAAAATGAAAGTAAAATGTTATGCCGATTTACATGACGGATTTTTTATAGATAAATATATAAATCCAACACTAGTAGAAGAAGCCATAAAGAAAGTCAAAGATAAATGGGGTGTAGATATGAAACTGAAAGAAATGACAGAATTTTTAGATATTCCATTTGAATATATTGAGAATTTTAAAAAGGCTAGTAATTTGACTGACTGGCAGAGATATGAAGAATACAGAGATATGTTTGAAGAAGACTGGCGTGTATATAAAGTATTAGATCAAGATAGATATTTACTAGAACAAAAAGGAGGACACACTGGATATTATCTAAGAAGCTCCGCACAAATGACTAGTATGTTTAATGATTGGAGTAAGGCTGGGGCAGAGACATTTAACTTATTTAATGACGGCGGTAATGCCAAGAGATTTATTTACAATTATTTACTAGATCCAGGTAAGCGACAAGTAAGGACAATAGATTTTTATCCAAATCCAGACAAATGCCCTGACGATGTATATAATTTATTTACAGGGTTTTATATTACTACTGTCCCAGACGAATTTACAGAAAGAGATTATAAAGATTTTGAACTCATAAAAAATCATATAAGAGTATTAGTAGATGACGGACAGGGAGATATAGACGAATATTATAATTATTTAGTAGATTGGATCGCACAGTTATTCCAATATCCAGACGAGAAGACACTAACAATGATTATTTTAAAAGGCGGAGAAGGGACAGGCAAGAGTTTATTAGTCCAGCAATTAGGTTATATGTTAGGTGATAAATATACATTTACAACCGCAAATGCCGTAAGAGATTTATTCGGTAATTTTAATTCAGTAGGCAAAAATAGATTGTTAGTAAATATTGACGAAGTAGAAAAAGCCCAGACAGATAAAGTTTATGAACAACTGAAACAATTTATTACTAGAACTATTGTCTATATAAACGAGAAATGTGAAAAGCCTATTTATATCAATGACTATTCAAGATATTTTCTTACTACTAATAATGAATGTGTATTAAAAATTAGTGATACTAATAGGCGTATTGTCGCATTTGAATCATATCATCCGTCTAGAAAAGATATAGACGATGTCAAGGATGCGTTTTTTAATGACAAAGCCCTAAAATTGTTTTACAATTATCTAATGTCGCGTGATATTAGTAAAAGAGTATGGAAGAATTTTCCAAAGACTAAGTATTATATGAGGTGTCTAGAATCATCCATATCTACTACATGGAAATTTGTAAATAATTTATACAGTAGTCCAATGACATTTGATATGTATCATAAACAAGATTTTACACACAAGATAAGAAAGACACAAATGAGAGAACAATACGAACAATTTTGTTATAGTAATGACCTAACAAAATTAAGAATAAATGAGTTTGACGCTGAACTAGAAGCCACATATCTATTCATGTTGAAAAGAAAATCAACCGAGAGATTTTGGGCATTCAATATAAATAAAGTCATAGAGAAACTCAAAAAAATGGGATTATATGAACAACAAAATTTTCTAGAAGACGATGAAGAATAATTATAAATTGTTTTAACCCATTTAAAAATAAATTGTCTAATAAATATAATGCCTAGACAAGAAGGAAGCAAAAATGAAAATACATATCATTATAAGGTTTATTACCGAGATAGTTTTGAGGGAGAAAAAGAGAAATTATTTAGAACCTGTGAGGATATACAAAAATTATTTAAAATAAGTAAATCATCCGTATATAATTATTATATGGGTATATCAAAGACAAAGGCACACGAATCTATTTTAGAGATTAAAAAATTAAATCCGCCTATTCAAAGATTCCAGAAAATAATAATTAATTTTGACTAATTTTTGATTTAAAATAAAATGTTTTTGAATTCAGTATTTAAAAAGATTTTCTTTAATTATATTATTAACCTATTTATGAATAAAAAGATTACTTATTATGAAATGAATAAAGAAGCCATAAAAAAATATCAAAAAGAATATTTTGCCAAGAATAGAGAAAAAATGAGAGCTTATCAAAGAGAATATCAAAAGAAATTAAGATTGAACCCTGAATATCAACAGAAAAAAGCAGCATATATGAAAATATATGCGAAAGATTATTGGAGAAAATATGCGAAAGCCAATCCAGAAAAAATTAAAGAATATACAAAAAGGTGGCACGAAAAAAATAGAGAGCATATAAGAGCTTATCAAAAGCAATATTACAATACCCCAAAAGGTAAAAAATATCAAAGAATAGCAAATTGGAAACAAATAGGCATAGTAGATAGTGATTTACATAGTTTATATGACATTTACATAAAAGAAACTAATTGTTGGATTTGTGGCTGTGAATATAAAAATAAAAAGCATAGACATTTAGATCATGATCATGAAACTGGTGAAGTTAGATTTATTTGTTGTAGAGATTGTAATATTCAAATTTTATCTAATGTAGAAAATGAATAAAAAAAATATTTACATAAATTACATAGAAATGGCAGAAATAGAAAATATATTTATTAAACCTGTAAGCGAAGAAGAATTAGTAGAAGAACCTAAAAAAAAAGGACGCCCTAAAAGACAATTAACTGAAAAGCAATTAGAGGCATTGGCAAAAGGTAGAGATAGAGTAAAAAAAAATAGAGAGGCTAAACTAAAATCAAGTCAAGAATTAAAAAAAGAACAAAGAGCTGAAAAAAAAGAATTAACTAAAAGACAGAAAGCAGCATTAGAAAAAGTAAAAAAAAATAAGGCACTAGATTTATGGGACGAAAAGAAATCAAAAGTTTTAGAAACAATGCCAGACGAAGATAGTTTTAATACATTAAAAAATTATTTAGACACTATTAGTGAAGATGATATAATGGATGAGAAAAAATTAAAATTTAAACTGGCAAATATGGCACATCATTTACATATGAGAACACAGGATTAAACTATTTTTTTTTTTCTAACCCTATTTTAATGACGGATTTAAAAGTTTATCCCATTAAAATAGACGAAGACAAATTAGGTGAATCTAAAAAAGATATTATTCCAGATTTAGTACATTTTAATGTATTATTAGGTAAGATTAGGAGCGGAAAGTCAGTTTTATTACAAAATTTATACTTATCGCCTAGATTTTTTGGAGATGATTATGATGTAAAAATTTTAATATCCCCTAGTATTCATAATGATACACAATTAAAATATATGGTTGAGAATTTTGATTATGTATTTGACGAATATAGTGAAACTCTACTAGATCATATCATAAATGATTTAATTAAAAATGATGAAGAAGACAATAGATACTTACTAGTATTAGATGATATTATGGGTGATCAGGGATTTGTTATGAAAAAGCAAGGTAAGCAAGACGCATTTTCTAGTATGATTACAAAATATAGACATATTGGTAGTGAGGCATTAGGCACAGAAGGTAGATTGGCTATTTGTTTGACATGCCAGATGTATAGATTTTTAACAAATACAATTAGACAAAATGTGCAAGGACTGCATATCATGGGTAGTTTCCCTGAAAGTGAGCTGAAAAAAATAGCCGAAGATTATAGTTTTATTGGCGGTAGTGAAAAAGAATTTTTAGATATTTTTAAACGCAGTAGAAAAAAGCCATTTGATTTTCTATACATAAATGTCCCTAGACTAGAAGCATATAGAAATTATGACGAATTATTATGGAGTGCCGATACAAATGTAGAAGGCACAACTGATACATTAAAAGAAACTGAAAAAATCGCCGAAGAAATAGAAAAATAAAAATTTAAATAAAAAATATTTACTAATAAATATATGAGTTTGCAACAATTACTACAAGGATACTCGCAAGACATAGCAGCAACTACACAGCACAATAGCGATGTTGAAAATGAAATTAGAGATAGAAAAGCATCCACACTAGAAGAACAATTCCAGAATCATTTAGATCATATTCAGGCTGGTATGCAGGATTTAGGCACAGCGTCAGGAGCGTGGCATTTAGGTAGAAAAGTATATGCCAAGTATAAAGAAAGAAAAGCAAAAGAAGACGCAAATACAACTGACACTGATGCCCAGACACAACAATCTAATGACAACAACCCAGATAGAAGCGGTGAAGACGGCGACGCTAGAAGTGGCACAAGAGCCGATTCCGCAAATCAAGGTGGCACAGACGCAGCAGCCAATAGCGATCAAGCAGGAGCAGCAGCCCCAGATAGAGTAAATACCGATCAACAGCCTGATACTAGTAGTGATGCCCAGACTGATAGTAGTCAAGGACAAGCAGCACAAGCCGACGCACAACAATCCCAGATACAAAATAATGACGCAGCAGCT
>TARA_R100000655_G_scaffold77245_4_pt1 | contig 13981 bp, 3 predicted proteins | sample TARA_R100000655 | Tara Oceans TARA_R100000655 (sample SAMEA2622497) | marine metagenome | biome: marine biome (ENVO:00000447); feature: deep chlorophyll maximum layer (ENVO:xxxxxxxx); material: "saline water (ENVO:00002010), including plankton (ENVO:xxxxxxxx)" | depth 90 m
CCTCTATTGTCTTTTATAAGACCAATTTGATTTTTTATGTTATTTGCAATTACTTGGTTTATTACTTCAGACTTTGACTCTCCTAATTTTTGTAGTGACTTTTGAGCCATAGGATTTTCTAGTATATCTTTTATATAGTTTGAATACCTTATATCAGCTATATTAGCCCTGTCTAGTACGGCATCAAAAAGCGTAGTTGCGTGGTCTAATATAAAATTACTTTTGGTTTCTTGCTGTAATTCATACGTAAGTGATTGCTTGCCCCATTTAGTAATTAGATTTAACGGGCCCTTAACTATTTCCTTTATTTTATTATTTATTTTAGAAAGCTCTAAAGGGTTTTTTTCAATAGTTTGGTGTACCGTGAAAGCCTTTGAAAACGGTTTAACTATATTTTTATTATAACTATCTAGTATGTATATTAATTCTAGTATTTTTTTCTGCTGTTCTTTACTCTTTATATTAGTTAAATCTATTTTTATCTTTTTGTTTTTTATAGTTGAACTTAAATCTATTCCAAGTTTTTCGTCTTTAATAAAAGTTAAAAATTGATTTTCAAATTGATCGTTTTTATCGTCAAACATTTGCATTATATCACTATCCTTAGAAATATAATTTTGACTTCTTCCTCTTTTATATTCTAAATATTGTTTGACTAATGGTGAGTTAAACATTAAAGCTATATCTTCTAAAGAATACCCTAGTCTTCGCAGAGTTACAAAAGAAAATATACTTTCAAAATTCATTCCTAGCTTACTAGCATACTGAAACTTTGCATTATCTAAAGATATATTAAGTAGTTGCGCAACCCCATACCAATTACCTACTTTGTTTTCTAATTCAGCATCATCAAAAAATCTGTCTCTTTCTACCGTGCCTTTATCGTTTTTTATAGATATTGATACGGGTAGCCTGTCTTGACTATTAGAAAATAAATTAAAGGTTCTCATTAAAGCCGCTATTATACCAACTAATTTTTTTGCTGGCACATTATCTTCAAACATTTGCGCGTCTCCCATAGGGGTGAGTTGTGAAGGCTTGTCTTTTTTTATTTTACCGAAAACTTTTTCTACGTTTTCTATCGCTTGCTTTGACACATCTTGAAAATCTATATCGGCAGTTATTTCTCTTTGCCTATTTTCTTGACTAACCAAATCTACATATAAATCAAAAAACTCATTTGATTGACCCTTCCATGAATCTTTTTTAACTTCTTCTTGCGTATATCTAAAATTCATATGTATACTGTCTCCATCTAAGTCAGCACCCCAATATTTACTCACCCATGCAGGTATAGTTATATTTGACGTAGGCGTTCCCTTTATTTGTTTGTGGAAGTCTTTTACTATAAAAACAGAACTACTTACCTTTCCGTGAGCAGGAACTCTTGTTCCAATAAATAGATCACCAATTCTAACGCCTTGATCATATAAATATCCAGGAACTATTGCTTCAGAAACAACTATATCTTCATTTTTAGCAAGAGACACATCTATAGAAGATTTAAGAGGCTCGCCTTTATATAGACCTTTTTGATATGATTTCAAATCCATTCCTATACTAGAAGACTGATAGCCTATAGATCCTTTAATATACATTTTAGTTCCTTTGTGTGTAATACGACCAGTGGCTACAGCATTATGAACTGCATTTAAATAAGGAAACATAGGGTGTAAATTGTCATAAGAACTTTCTATTAACACATCATATATATCTGCCGTTACAGAAGACTTAAAATTTTCCCTCTCTACCAGCACATCTTTATTTTCACTTACACCTATAATAGAACCGTTTCTATTTTTGTTGTTTGTTTCCATTACTAGCTTTCTTAACTCAAGCATCCTAGCAACTTGTTTTTTATTTTCTGTTGTAATATTAGTTAGAAGGTTGTAGAATAATTGAGAAGGAAAAAACCTTTCATCTGTTTGTTTGTCTAGCTCAAGCTGTATACCAAATCCTTCTCCTGACAATCCTTTATATCCAGTTTCATCTGTATATATTTCATCTTGCTTTTCCATCATATCCCCTATATTATCCGTAGAAGCTATATCATGTATATACCGCTGTTCTCCTGCGTATAGTTTAGCCGCTGATTGTGAGGCTCCTATAACTAGATTTCCTTTATTTTTTGACATAGCCTCCACTTCAAAAGTTCTGGCTCTTAAGGCGTCTCCTAAGTTTTTTAAATATAAGCTTGACGCTTCCATTTCTGGTGTTAGAGTGTGAACAGCAAACTTCATATATGTAGTCCTGTCTTTTAATGGTCCTTCTAGCTCAGTATAATGATATACAAACTTAAACACATTACCTACCTTTTGAGCATCACCATACTTAGCTGTTATTAATTCTGCTTGTTCTGGCAAAACATATCCCATTGCGTCGTTTTCTACAGCCACCTCATTTTCCCAATTTTCGCCAAATCTATCTTTAGCCTCTTCTTCTGTAAAAACACGCTTACCATCCTCTGCAACATAGTCATCTTTTGCCACGTAGTAATCATTAGTTACAAAAAATTCTACAGATGTATTTCTGTCTAAAACTGTGTGTCCCGCTATTGCTCCAGCCGCACGCTTTATGTAATCTATTTCGTTTTTTGACTGCCTGTGATCATGTACGAATAATTGTTGTGCCATAAACTTGTTGGCTGCGCTTGATATTAAAAAAGCCTCCAAAACCTTTCTGCTAAGCTTTCCTTTATTTAAAATCTTGTTTAGGTCTTTGTTGTTTTTGAACAGCTCTTTATTTTTTTGAATATAGTCATACCATTCATTAACCAGCTTGTTCATGTCTTTTCCAACTATATTATTATTTTCAATAGTAAAAGGAAAAACTAAATCTCCGTTTTTGTATGTGCCTCGCTTACCATTTGATTTGTATGCTGGATTTTTTTCTACTCTTGACAATAATGCCTTTCTGCTTTTAGCATCGTGAGCAATAATGCTTTCTATGTAATACCTTCTGCTTTTATCAGAAAACACAGCGATAGGCTGGTCATAATAAATTGTTTTTTGGTTGTTTTCTTTACCCTGATTGTATCTAGACAAAAACATAAAGAAGTCTCCTACTGTTAACTCATTAGGATTCAAGTCATTTGCTTTTCTAGCTAACCCTTCTTTGTTTTTTAAACCATATGCATTTTGCACAAAATACCTTTTCATTCCATTGTGTAGCGTTATATTAAATGGGTTTAGGTTATTTCTCCCTTCTTCTTTACCCTGAAGCTGTGCTATTGCTACAAAAATGTTATGTTCAGGATTAATTAAATCTTTTTTACCAAAAGTTATGCCGCTATTAGCAATATCAAAAACATTTTTAGTTCTACTCCACAATCCATTGTCTTTGTTTAAAACACTAACACCGTCCTGCTCTACATTATCCACCATAGTAATATAGTTTTCTGCCCTAGACATAACTAAAGCTTGTGTTACTATGTCTTTTATTTCTATTTGGCTTCCACGAAAAATTCCTTCAGGTTTAAAACCATTTGAATTATGGGTAAATTTGTTTTCTTTAGAGCTAAATACTGTAAATAAATTTTCATTTGTAAGCTTGTATATAGGCTTTCTTCTGTATTTAGTTTTGCCATCAACCACATACGACCTTTGTAACTTGTAGTCAAATAAAATGTTTTGTATAAATTGTTTTTTTCCTCTGAATGTAATTTGATTATTTAACAACAACTCCTTGTTAATAAACTCTCCGTTTTCTACATCAAAAAGTTCAGTTAATATTTTTTCTGCAGCTACTCCAGCATCATATTCATTATTGATTAAATGCCTATTGTATATTTCTGCAATTCTTTTTTCTTTTTCTACGTTATTAAAAAGGCCTTTTACTATACTGTCTATTACCTTTTTCTCTATAGTCATGCTAGTAGACAGATTTCTATACCATGCTCTTTGTCCATTATCCCCTATACTTAATACGTTGTGAGCTAAAACTTCTATGTTTATTCCTTCTATAGGTCCTTTTAACTCTACAAGCTTTGCATTAGTGTATCTTTTTGGATTTTCTATTCCCTCTACTTGTGAATATATTTCGTCCATTGTTAAAACCATTGCCTGCATGTCAGGGTTTTTTGATTCTCTTATTTGTATTACAAAATCATAAGGGTTGTTTTTTGTGTCTTTTGCTAAAGACATGATGGCAGATAGTATTTTTTTGCTGTCTATCATGCTTTTTTCGTCCTTATCTCTATTGTAATATTCTACGATTTTCTTTATAAAATTAGTCGTGGTTGTAGGCAAAACTCTTAATTTCTCCTCTTCTCTTTTGTAGTCTTCAGATATAACATCTACATTATCACCTTCTTTATGTTTACCTGTTAATCCCATTTGCGACAGCTTAGCGTCTAGTATCTTGTCTGCTTGAGCAAGATTATTTTTATCTTTACGTTGTATTATTACAGAGTATACATATGGCTCTATATCTTTTATTATTTTATTACTTCTTTTCATTCCCGAATCATCAGCTATAGCTTGAACCACTCTTTCTGTAATTTCTTCAGAAGATAAGTTACGATCCATAAACTCTGCTATATATGAAGAGACAGACGAATAAGAAGCGGTTTTACTTAATATTTTTTTATTTGCTTTGTTTATTGCGCCATAAGCTGAATTTAAGACAAAAGGAACCGTTCTGTCTGCAGAATCAAAGTTTAGCAATATAGTTTTGATAGCGGCTTCTAAATCTAAATCAGCTATATTGTCAACAGCTGAGTCTAACAGTTTTCTTGCCTCTTCTTCTGTAGCTAAGTTTTTTACTTCTTTATAAAACTGTATTAAATCTTTTTCTAATTGTTTTTGCGCAGCAGTGCCTTTTATTACAGCGTCTACGGTTCCGTAAGAATAAGCCTCTAATGTTCTAGCAAAAGTTTCTTCTAATAAATGCGTTTGCTGTTTTGCCGCCACATCTTTACCGCCATTTATTTTTATTTGTGTTCTTAAGCTTTGAAACAGGTCGTTTACTCTAGCACTGTCTTGTGCTTTTTCTGCCTCAGCTATATTCTTTACAATATCTCTTATGTCAGTAAAAGAATCATATTTTTTATCTGTATTTTTAAATATTTCTCTGTAAATTAAACCAAGCGTCATGTTCAAGCCTTCAAACTTCATTAATATAAGTTCAGGGTAGTCTTGCTTTGTTCTTTGATATATTTCTGATTTAGGTAAAAGTTTATTTATTTTTTTCATTAATGGGGTGTCTCCCATCAGGGTATAATAAATGTGTCCTGCTTCGTGTATTATATCAGATTGAAATACAGAGTCTTCATTAATTAATATTGTAGATCCTATAGCTAATGAAGAAGCTTCTTGACCATAGTCGTCTATTAATTTATTAAACGCAACAAAACCTCTGGCTCCAGGAAACTTTTTTTCTACTATGTTTCTTACCATCTGCGCCTCACCTACACCAGAGCCGTAACGATATAAAGGATGTGCTTCAACACCTGTAGCCTTGTAATTAGGTATTTCTTTTTGCGTTTTAGATAAATATGATTTTATTTTTTCCTTTGCTTGTTTTACAGCGCCTATTAATTGGTCTATTTTACGCTGGTCTTTTTTCTTTGCTTTTTTTGTTGGTTTTTTCTTTTCTGTTGTTTGTGAAACTTCTTGTTCTTTAAAAAATTCATCTGTTGCTTGTTCTACCTCACCTATAACTTTTCCGTCAACCACAACTTCAATCTTGCTTTCATATAATGGTGCGCCCTTTTTGTATTGAAAATATAATTTTCCATTTACCTCAACAACATCTGCCTTGCCAGCAACTGGTTCAACTAATCTTAATACAACATCACTTACAGTTTTAGTGTAAGATCTTATATCTACATTTCTTTTCGCAAAAAACTTTATGGTTTTGTCTGTAGTAGTTTTTATTATATAACTAAAAGGGCTAGCTGGCTTTTCTTTTGATCCTTTTACTTTAGATATAGAAGACAAGTCTAAATTTAATTTACCTTTTTGTTTTAGACTTTCTTCTGTTTTTCTGTACTTCTCGTTTTTAGGAACTACGGTTGGTTGGTCTTTTTTTTTTACGTCTTCTTTAGACGTTTTAGTTTCAGCTTCGGTAGAATCTTTTTCTTTTGCTGCCTTCCTTAGCGCAGAAGCAACATCTTTGTCGTTTATTACCTTTCCTATACCTGTACCCACAATTTCCAATGCTTTCTTTGCGGCTATTTTTCCAGCTTTAACTGCGTCAATTAATTTGTCTTTTGCTCTTGAAGTTATTTTCGCAGCAGCACCTTTTGTGTCATATGCTTTTATCTTTTCTATAGCGTCTTTTACTTCTTTTGAGTCTGCTTTTTCTTTTGCTTTACCAAACAAGCCTTTAACACCTTCTACAGCCTTACCTCCTATATCTTTTACGGTCTCAAATGCTTTAGCGCCAACTCCTTTAACCTGTTCTGTTATAGTAGGCTTTTCTTTAGCTTCGGCTTTTTCTTTTTCAGTTTTTTGCTTTTCACCTTCTTGTGTAAAAGCTTCAAACTCTTCTTTACTCAAGCCAGCCTCTTTAAATCTTTTATCTCTAGCTCCAGTAGACTTTGCTATAGGAGCAGTATCTAACTTTCTAGTATATATATCCTGTATACGTTTTGTTATTTCCGCTTCTTGAATAGCTATTGATTCTAAAACACCTAAATGCTCTGCCTCTGCTTGTTCTAATATCTGATTTAATTTTTTGTCTTGACCCTTCAGCACTTCTTTTTGTTTCTTAACGTATGCATTATAAGCTTCCGTTTGACTTTCTTTTTGCTTAGCAAGTATTGATAAAACTGTTTCATTATAAAAGGCCTGCTCTGCGCCTGCTTCTGTCAAACCAGTGTTTACAGAATGTTTCTCGTAATTTTTTTCTGACTGTTCTATAGCTTGCTTATATTCTGCAGCTGCTTCCTCGGTCATTTTACCGTCTTTTACCATGTTGTCAACTATTGACATAGCAACAGAACCGTCTCCTGAATAATTCCATACGTTAGCAGCTATCATATTAGCAACTGCTTGTCTAAACACAACTGTGTATTCTTGTGCTGATAATTTTTCTCCGTCTTTTAATAAACTTATTGTATTGTTGTAAGCATCTGCTTGTTTATGCAAAGCTCTAGTTCGCTCGGCAGCAGAATCATAATATCCTCTTGCTCCACCCATAGCCACTCCTAATCCTACAGATGACCAAAATATATCTCTTAACTCTGGCCTGTCTTCACCAAATGGAGCCTCTTTTAACCATGTTGTCCATGATTCCCAATCTAATCCTTTAGCCTCTTGTATTTCTGCATACTTTGCCCATTCTTGAAAGGCTTCTTGAAATCCTTCAGTAACACCTTCTATGCTTGCATACGCAGCAGCAGCTGGTAAATTAGGCGCCACTCTTCTCATAAACATACCAGTTAAACCTTTCATGTTTTGTGCAAATGGAGTTTTTTGTACAGGATTTCTTAAAACTCTTCCCATAACACCTCTTCCCATACCTCCGAACAATATACCATATTGCAACGCGTCAACACCTATCCAAGCAGCGTTATCAACCATAACACCTGCCGCATGATGTGCAGCTTCTTGTGGAGTAAACAAAGGGTTTCCATTCTCATCTACTTCGTTAACCATTTCGTTATAAGCTTCTCCAGACAAATAAGCTCCTTCGGCTAAGTTTGCCGCTGTACCACCACCAATATATCCAGTTACATTTCTTAATAGTTGTGTAGGCTGTACGCCTTTTTTCCCAAGATCAACTGCTAAGTATCCTAAAACTCCAGAGCCTGGCTTACCCTTTTTTACGTCTTTTAGTCCCACACCTTTACCCGCTCTTCCAAATTTTCCTGATTTATTAGCAGATTTTAATACTTTTGGTCCAAATCTACCTAGCATTCTAGTAGCAGCCATAGATCCTCCAGCATAAGGTATCATAAAAGATAAAGCGTAAGGAACAAGTCTTGATACTTTAGAGCTCCAAAACTCTCCATCAAACATGTCTTGCCAAGTTATATCTTGCAAATCTTCAGAAAGTATTAATGCGTTTTCTTTTTGATATTCTGTTCCTACTTTTTTTAGGTATGAGCCTAGCGTAGTTGTTAAATCCCCCTCTCCTGGCATAACGGCTGCAGTTACAAAATCAATAGTATCACCTGTTCCCGCGACTAAATCTCCCCAACCTGCTTTTAGCGCTCTCTGTGCTCTTTGTCCAGCAGAACTAACCATTTCAGCAGGATCAATTATTTGTTGTTGTGGTGCTTGACCATACCTTAACTCGTCTAACTTTCCATATTCGTCAGCCGCCATTTGGCCCGCCGCTTGCCCTGCAGCATATCTATCTAAAGCCTGATTCTCTACAGGATTTATTGTTGAGCTATTAATTAATTGGTCAAAACCAGTTGGTCCTGTTTCCATTCCCTGTTCGTATAAATTTTGCAAGTCTTGTTCTGGAGATCCTGGCTGCACTTGATTTGACGCCTTGTTGCCTAATAAAATGTTAAGTCCTGATGTGTAGTCTTCTGCCATTAGTAAGAATATTGTGTAATGCTTTTGCTTATGCTTCTGCTTTGCTTGTAACCTACAGGAGTCATTATAGACTCACTGTAAGCGTCATATTTACCTGTTTTTATTGCTTCCAACATTGCTGTAAAGTTAGGGTCGTTATTTACAAGACCTGCTTTTAGTTTTTGCGCCGAATAAGCCATGTATTCTGAAGCATTATTTGCGACCATAGTTGGGTTGCCCTGACCATCTTCTTCCATAACAATTGGATACTCTCTTGGTTGTCGCGAATTTACATATAAATCTGAAATAATCATAGGCATTACTTGTTGAATTTTAGTAGCGCTAACATTAGCCATGCCCAGTCCTATAGTAAGAGATTGATCGTAAGCGCTTACCACCTGGTTAACAGCAGCATCATCTGGCAAATCCAACTGTTTTTGTAATTTTATAGAGTTTGTTACTCTGCGTTTTTCGGCATGTTTTTTGTGAGCTAATTCTTGCGAATACGAAGCCATCTGCCCTTTAACTCTATTTATGTTTTCAGAATTTACATTTTGATTTATAGCTGCTTGTACATTAGCATCGCCTAAATCTACTTTTTTGTAATAAGCGTCGTCATGAGTAACCATGTCGTCATCTATAAGCTCTGCTACAATAACATAATCAAATGTTGTATCTTTATATTTCTCTCTCATTTTATTCATATCCTCTTCGCTTGAAACATCTGTAAGTAAGAAAGAATCTCCATCTGCATTTTTACCTTCTAAGGCAATATGATAACCTGTAAGTCTTAAATCGTCTGTTTCAGATTCTTGCCAAGAGTCTTTACCTGTAATCCACATAGAAGATATATCCCGATCTTGTATTTTATGACCTCTTGAATCATACAACCCTAACATACTAATACCGTTTACTTGGCGGTTTTTGGAATTATACCTAGAAGTTTTGTTTTCATCATTATAAGCTCCAGCCCATGCCATTGTTATTTGGTCTTCTAAACCTTGGTTATATGCAAAAATTCTACCACTACCTACCATTTCTCTCCCTTTAGCAAAAGGAGCTTTTATTCCTTTATAGCTTTTCATTGTTGAGCTTTTATCATAACCCCCTAGTCTGTCCCAATCCATAGCAGAAGTTTCATCAAACAATTGTTTAAATGATATGTTTTGATCTCTAAATCTAAAGAAATCAGAGCCCTTGTAAACACCTGTTTTATTTGTAGCATCAATAGACCTAACTAATTCAGTAGAAAACTCTGTATCTATTTCTTTTTCTCCATACAATGCTTTGTCACCAAAATATGATATACTTCCAGAAGAATAATGACCTAGCTCTTTTGAAACCCAGTTCCTTATATCTTGGTCTGATAGCGCTTGCATATAAGCTTGCGCGTCTGCTGGGTTTTGATCATTTACCATATCCATTATAATAGCGCTATAATTATCAGCTATAACCTCATCTAAACTAATGTTATCTGAAGCTAAACGATCTTTTGTTGCTTCTTTCAAATAATCAGCCCTTGGCCCGTTAAAAATAAAATTATCTATTTTACCATTAACAAATTCTTTATATCTTTCTTTTGACCTTCCTGTTAAAAATTTACCGTTTCCGTCTTTATCTAGTGCGTAGGCGTGATACAGCTCTAGACTTGCTTTGTTTTTGTTAGTTCTCATAGAAATAGGGTTTGTTTTTAGTTTACCCTTGTATTCTTCTAGTAAATAATCCAAATTACCGTATAATCTTGCGTTGTCTACAGATCCGTGCTCTCTTAAAACAGCTTGTATGTCGCTCCAACCTGACATAGTGTTGTGCCAATCTCTAAAATCATCTATATCTTTTTGCCTAGCAAAATTATTTTTTGTATACAAATCCATTCTTGCAGCTTCAGTTGCTGTATTAACCTGAGATTGTATTTGTTTTTGTTTGTCTAATTGCTGAAGCTCCAATTGACGCTGTTGTTGCATCAATTGATATTCTTGTAATTTTCTTTGTTCTCTTTGCGCTTGTATAGCCCCTGCTTGCTGCATAGGTCCTGTCAAGGCTTGAAAAAAATAGTTATCTACTGCCATTTTTTATTTATTTGTTGTTTGTTCTGATACATCAAACATATTGTATAAGTTTGTGGTGCCCTTTGGCATATTTGGAACTAAAGAACTTTTTCCTAATCCAGATAACAAAGTTGTAAATGCTGCTGAAGTAAATCCTGCTGCTGCTTTTTTGTTTGCCAGCTGTCTTTCCATGTCTTCTGTTCTTTCTTGTTCTGTTCTTTGTATGTCAAAGTTTTCTTTAAAAAGCATCATCTTTTCATACTTATCTTGATTTTCTCTTTGTAATTTTTCGTCGGCTACGGCATAATCTAATAAAGCTGATGAGCGCTGCGCGTCTAACACTCCTGACTGCGCTAAAAATCTAGCTCTTTGACCGCCAGAACCTCTTACTGCGTTTTCCAACCCTTTTTGATATGACATATCCAAATCTTTTCTAAACTTTCTTGCTTGATCTGGATGAAACCCTTTTTTAGCTAACTCTCTAGTTTGCCTAAGGTGCTGCATAAACAAAGGAGACAATTCAGGCTTAGCTAGGGGTTTTACTTCTTTCATGGCTTCTTGTAAGCCTCTTTTGCCCATAAAGTAAGAAATAATAGCGCTAGGACCCCCTACCGCATCTAAAATAGCGCCAGCACCTTTTAATAATGAAGACCCTACTTTTTGCGCCTTTTGTGCGTTTGTTAAAGGAGCGGCAGGCTGTGGATCCTCAACTGTTTTTGGCAATTGTTCTATGTTACCCTCAAATGGTGTAAGCTGGTTTTCAAAACTTTGTTCATCATCAAATACAAAAGCATTGCTAGGGTCTTTTTTGTCTAAAGTAGTCCAATCATCTTCATAATTATATTTCATTTCAAATGTTGGCTGGTCAAACTCGTCTATTGTAGGGGCTCCAGTTTCTCTTGTAGCCTTATTATATTTTACTTGCCACCCTCCTTCTTTTCCTTTTCTCCATAAATTACCCTCGTCATCTGTGAATACCCCTTCTGATAATGGTACGTATTCTTCTGGGACAAAGTCTAAGTCTTGATCGTTTACCTCTCCAGTATTAATTATTCTTTCTTCCTTTTTCTCAGTTTCGGTTAAATAATTTTCGTTAAACTGTTTTAAGTATTTCTCAGCATTGGGATCACCAGCTTTACTTAAACCAGCAATAATATTATACACCTCGTCTCGTGCTGAAAAGTCTTGTCCTACTTTTTTGCTTGGGTAGGGACTAGTTCCTTTTTCTTTATGGTCAGGATCAAATTCCTGCATTTCATATATATCAGAAACTAAAGGTACGTTGTTGTCTAAAATTAATTTTAAATTTCTTACATCGCCAAATAAAATATTTAAATCGCTTACAGAAAGAGGTTGGTTTTTATCTCCGTTTTGAAATTGTTTTGCTAAATTTTCTACAGTACCTACAAATCCTCCCTGCACATACCCCTCTGGTGTTTCCATTGCGCGTATAATATCATCTTCTGCTTTTTGTATGTCTATTGTCCCAGTTGTCATGTATTCTTCTTTCAAACTAGGAACTTCTTCAGATAAAAATTTTAAAAGACTTTCTTTATTTGCAAAGTCATATTTTGTCTTATCTTTAAAATATTTAGCATATTTACTTTTCTTTAATTGCTTTACAATTTCTCCTACACCAAAAGTGCCTGTTGAAACACCTGATTGTGTAGCTTGCGCTGGGTCTAGAATTTGTTTTGTTAAAGAAGGGTCTATGGATCCTTGTGTTCTTCTTGGTATTTTATTTAGTTTAAAAATAAAATCTTCACTAAAATTAGAATCTTCCATCATGTCTTCTAATTCAGAATCAAAAAATCCTTCTTGTCCAGTTATTTTTTCCGCGTATTCTTCTCCCTTTGTAATGCTTATGGCGTGCGCCATATATGCCTGCGCTTTTTTAATATCCGCAGGATTAGTCATATCTAGACCTTGCAGGTTTAATGCTTTTTTTATTCCTTTACTCCATCTTTCTATGTTAGCATAGTCTTCTGCTTGACCAGCACCAGCTAAACTTAAACCTGCAGGTAATTTTTCTGTTTTAAAATCTTTTGTAAAATTATAAACCTTACTTGCTATATCTTTTTTTTCTTTATCCGTAAGGTCATATACAGATTGGTCAGCCTCCATTTGACTGTAGTTATTTAGCAATTTAAGAAACGCAACTATATTTATGTCTTTTTCAGCCATTACGCCATATTATTTTTTTTCCACTTCTTCATATTCTTTTTTACCACCTTAACTACTGTATCGTCATCCATGTCCATTTTAAATTGATCTGTAGCGTGATCGTATATTCCAGCTCCTTTGTTAGCTTTAAAAGGTAGCGCGCTCCCGCCCGCGTAGATGTTTCCTTCACTGTCTACTGGCATTGGGTTGTTTTTATGTGTTTCAGGACCAGGAGTTATTTTACCTCCTTTCATAGCCATTCTTATTCTGTTAGCTGCAGATTTGTTGTTGCCCTTAGCTATATCGTTTTCTAAAGCATCTTGATCATTTACAACTAACTCGTTACCAGTGAACTCAGCTACAATATTTTTATCCATCTTCATGCCTTGTTCAGCATAACTTCTCATATTGTAATTACCACCATATTGGTTGTCATACCTTCCTTCTCTTTGCCGAGCCATTTGATCTGATAATTGTGCCTGCATTTCTTCTCTTCCTTCTTCAACTGCTGCATATCTTTCATCTCGCATATCATCTCTATATTCTTTCATCTTTTTTTCTGCTGCTCTCTTTTTTCTTCTTGCTGACCTTTTTCCTAACATAGAAAGTAATATTCCTATACCAATTCCCACAGGCCCAGCTGCCGCTGTTCCCATTCCTAAATAAGGAGCGAGTTGTTGTGCGGCTAAGTATGAAGAACCTATAGTTCCAGCTGCCTCCATAGACGAATAACTATAAGGATCTTGATCTCTTGTTAAGCCATACACTAATGCGGCAGGCCCTAAATTCATGCTTGTAGCGGTAGATCCAGGTGGTATAGCTGCTCCAGGCGCCAAACTTGTTGTAACTCCAGTAGCTGCATCTGTTACTAATTGCGTTCCTGCGGCTTGTCCTGTTACCAGATTTCTCGTATGAAGAGCCGCCTCACCAAGAAACGGAGACACTTTATTTGCTATAGATGCATAGGTTAACCCCTGAGAGCCTCTTAACATTAACTTTTCACCAGTAGTCATACCTGACTCTAACTCTTTAGCAGCGGCAATAGGATTTGGTGTTCGCCTTCCCTCTCCAGTGTATATGTTTCTAGCTGATCTAGGTGTGTACGCGCCAGAAGAGTATGGATTTACAGGGGCGTATTCCATTTGTACATTACGAAGATTATTACCAGTATTTGCAAAACTGTTTCGTAATAAATCCCCGTATAATCTTGTTGCACCTAAAACGTCTGAGTAACTCATATTATCTTTTTAGTATGTTTTTCTATACTTTGCAAGTATTGCAAAGATATTAAATTTTTCT
>TARA_R100000655_G_scaffold22736_3_pt1 | contig 13964 bp, 11 predicted proteins | sample TARA_R100000655 | Tara Oceans TARA_R100000655 (sample SAMEA2622497) | marine metagenome | biome: marine biome (ENVO:00000447); feature: deep chlorophyll maximum layer (ENVO:xxxxxxxx); material: "saline water (ENVO:00002010), including plankton (ENVO:xxxxxxxx)" | depth 90 m
CATGACAAAAAGTCATAACATTGGATGACATGTTGACCAGTAAAAGCCAAAACATTTACGGTAAAATCTAAAAAACAAAGGCCGGTGGGCCAAAACCAAGTCAATCTGGTAACACGTTGGTAATCAGCTAGTTAGGGTATAATACTTTACTCCTATATATCTAACGCAAAAAGTGTGACAATAGGTAATTAGGCTAAGAATAGTAACAGGCAACTGTCACATTATTACAATTACATGCTTTTACGTAAAAATACCGCGTTTCGTGTAAGTATATATAGTATACACAAACAATAAAAACACATGGCAACAGATATAAGAGTGGGTACATTAACCCCAACTGCCTTTTACGTAGGTACTCAAGCGGTAAGCGAGATATATTTAGGCGATAAACTAGTATATTCATAAATAATGCCTAAAATTCGTAGCTATGGCACCGTAACTCCGTACAATAGTGACTTCATAATCGGTACAGACAGAGATATTTCTAATGTAACTCGCAACTATAAGGTAAGTAAGATCGTAGACATCATACTCGCATCGCTTGGCATCGGTACTGTAACGTCAATTGCTACAACATCGGGCACATTTGTGTCTGTAACAGGCGGTACTATCAATACAGCTGGTACTATCACCATGGATATATCAGCTACTGGTACGCCCGGGACTACAACTTTTTTAAGAGGCGACGGTACTTGGTCACAACCAGGCCCTGCACCTACAACTGTAATAGGTAGATACAACAGTAACTTGCTTACAAGTGATATAGATTCACTTAATTTTACTGGAGCAGGCGTATCAGCAACAGCATCAGACCAAGATGTGTTAATAATTATACCAGGAGATGGTTCAGTAGTGGATTCTGTAATTGCAGGAACTGGAATCTCAGTGAGTGGACCAACAGGTAATGTAACAATTACAAATACTGGTGTAACTCAGGCTAGAGCCGGTGGAAATGTTACTCTCAGTGGTGGAACAGGAGCAGTAACAGTAAGTACAACTGCAAATGCAGGTACAGTATCTAGTGTAAGTCCAGGTCTTGGTATAGATACCATAGCAAATAACACCACAAACCCAAATATAGACGTAGAATACACAGGTTCTAACAATATTGTAGACGTAAGTGAGTCAATTGTGACTGCTTCTGGCGATGATTTTGTAGAATTTAACCAATTAACGTCAAGTAATGTAAAAAGTGCGCGTTTACGTGACATAAATGAAGACATGTTAACGCTTGTTAAGCAAACTATTGATGATGCTGACTTAAATAAGGTAAAAAACACAGAACCTTCAGGTTTTACAACCACAGCCGGAGCAAATAATATAGTAACACTAACAATTACTGAATACCAAGCTATACCAGTTAAAGATCCTAACACATTGTACTTAATTATTGGTGCTGGTACGTCTTTTACAGTAAACCCATCAATAGTAGACAATATAACAGGTGGTACTTCAGGTGTAGATTATACAATAAGTACATCACCTACGTCATTTACCGGTATTAATGGTGCATCATATACATTTACTACTACCGTAAATCCAGGTAGTGGTACTTTTACAGGCACAAACCCAGTTGTTACAACAGATAATGTAGTAAATAGCTCTGGTAATCCTTATAATAGATCAATAACAGTTTCAGGTACATGGACAGCACCAACTTCTAATAGTGTAAGAGCTAGATTAGGAACAATTGCTTTAGATCAAGACAGTAGCGGTTCTATAGGAACAAGTAATTTAAATGCAAATTTATCAAATCTTACTTTTGGTGGAAACGTAGTAGGCGATGTTGATCCACCTTCATATTCTACAGCTAATCCTACATCGTATTCATTTGCATCGACAGTATCTATAACAGATACTAATACTTACGAGTTTACTGTAGGTCCTACGGTGATTGATGCTGCAGGAACTTTAACACCTACAACTCCTAATCAAGATGTAGATGTAACAACATACATGCACGGTACTGTAGCTTTAAAAACCTACACAGTTGATTTAGCTGTAACTAATAGCGTTAGTGTAACAGGTGCTGGTGCTGGAACACCTACCTATAATATGGATTTCATTTCTACAGGTAGCCAAGTACAATCATCAAGTATAAGTCAAGCTGGTGGTACTATTTCTAACGCTATAACAGGATTAAATCAAGGTGGTACTTTTGGTTTTAGTTTAAATAATTTAGACTGGGCTTTACCAACAGATTATAGTTGGAGTGTTAGTCCAAGTTTAACTGTAGACTCTAATAGTTCACCAATAAGTGGTGCAAATGGAACAGTGGCTGTAACTGTTAATGGTACTATTTTATATACAGCGCCACCTCCAGATCAATATAGAAAATTAGATGCAACTTCTGTAATAACAGCTGCTATCAGTGGTATTGCAAATGGAACTATAAACAATGCTGTTCAAGGTCCAGTTAACGGAACAGCTGGCACATATACATATACAGTACCAACTGTAACGGCAAATACAGGTTATGTATTAACAGGCGGTGTAGTTACTTTAGCTGCTAATCCAGTTACATTTAATTCAACACCTGGTCAAAGCGGTGCTGGTACTTCAGGTAATCCACTTATAGAAAATGATCCTACTGTAACTGCTGGTACTATAACACAAATAAGTGCTAACTTAAGTCAATCACAATTAGCGCCTGCTTCTAATATAAGTTATAACACAAGTTACTTTGCACAAGGCGGCGGTGGTTCAACAAATGTTACTACAAGTGGTACTAATGCTTCTAATACTGGATCGCTTACTATTGGTAATGGAACAGTTAATGCAACAGTAAGTAAAACAGCACCATCAAGCCAAGCTAGTGGTAGTGGCGTAATAACTTGGAACTATAAGCCAGCAGGCGGTGCGTTTACTACGGTTAATACATATACGTTTAGTTCTGGTACTTATGTATATTCTTCATACACATACACTGGTGTATCAAATGGAGATGAGCTAAAAACAATAATAACAGAAAATTAAAATAACATGGCAATAATATATAGCTATCCTTTAGATGCTAACCCTACAACATCAGATCTTTTATTAGGTTCATCTAGTATAGACGGTAAACCTACTAAAACATTTACTATTGGTAGTATTGCTGCTTTAGCAAATGCTGCTGGTGGTACTGGTACAGTTACAAGTGTTGCCACTGCAAATTCTACATTTATTGATGTAACAGGCGGTACTATAACAAACGCTGGAACTATAACCGCTGATTTGTCTGCAACAGGTACACCATCTAATTTAACTTTTTTAAGAGGTGATAATACTTGGGCACCAGCTACATCTACAGGATCACCTAATATAGATGTGCTTGATGAAGGTGTTAGCATAACAACTCAGGCTGATTCATTAAACTTTACAGGTGCTGGTGTAACAGCAACCGCTTCAGGTAATGATGTAACTATAAATATTCCAGGAGCATCATCAGCCGTAACGTCTATAATTGGTGGTACAGGTATTACAACAAGCGCAGCAACAGGTAATGTAACTGTAACAAACTCAGGTGTTACTTCTTTAGTTGCTGGTACTAATATAACTTTAACACCTAGCACTGGCGTAGGTAGTGTTACTATTAATGCTACTAATAATCCAGGCACAGTACAAAGTGTTATTGCTGGTGATGGTTTAAACTTAGAGTCAGCAGCTGGTACAGAAACATCAACACCTACATTAGGTATAGAAAAAAATGGTTCTAATAATTATATAATAGTTCAATCATCTGCAGCAACACCTACAGTAAATGATTTTATAGCATTTAATCAAAACAGCTCAAGCAATGTAAAAACATCTACATTTTCAACAATACCAATGGCTGCTTTATCAGCTGTTAAATCTTATGTAGATACAGGTGATGCTGATACAGTTAAAAACGATACTGATACATTTACAACTACAGCTAAAGTAGAAAAAGTCGTAACATTAACAAGTACAGAATATGCAGGTATTACACCAGATGTAAATACATTTTATGTAATAGCAGCAGCATCAACTGCTTATACAGTAACATTAACTCCTGTTACAAACTCAATAGTAAGTCCAGACGGTACAGGTACAGGTACTGGTTATACTATAACAGGTAGTGTAGTAAATGATACTGTTAGTGGTATAGCTGGAGAACCATATTCTTTTACAACTACAGTAACTCCTGCCGCTGGTTATTATTTTTCAACTCCAGTGTCAGGTAATGTAGTATCAGGAACAATTGCATCAACAACTAATGTAAGCCAAACTTTAACCGGTACAGTAACAACAGTGCCAACACCTTCTGTGGTTGCTACATTATTAGTTGTAACAAATATTCAAGGCGGACCAGCTGATGGTTCTGGCTTTACACTTGGTGGTAGTTTAACTGGTGCGACACAAACAGGTACAGCACCACTTACAGTAAGCGCTTTTTCAACAACTTGTGTAGCTGCAACTGGTTATACATTTAGCTCAGGGCCTACAATAGTAAACGCATCAGGTACAATAAACGGATCACAAACAGTAGTAACAACAATAACAGGTACACTACAATTAACATAACAAAAACAACATGGCAATAATTTATAGTTATCCATCAGAAACAAACCCACAACCTACCGACTTACTTATCGGTACATCAACTGTTGTTACTAATGGTGTAGAAGAAAATGTAACTAGAAACTACTCTATACAAACTTTAACAGATTATATAAAAACATTAGGTGGTATTGGTGTTGAATCGATAACATTTACAGCACCACTAACTGGTGGTACAATAACAAAAGACGGTACAGTAAGTATACCCCAGTCAGATGCAACAACTGATGGTTATTTAAGTTCTACAGACTGGAATACTTTTAATAGTAAACTAGGTGGTATAAGTGGTACTGCAGATTCAATACCACTTTGGCAAACATCATCATCTCTTGGTAATTCAGCACTTACACAACCTGCAGGTAATTATATATATTCAAACAAAAGCTTTGCACCATTTGCAGATGCAACGTGGGATTTAGGTGTATCAACTGTAGCTAATAGATGGAAAGACATATATTCATCAGGCACCGTTTATAGTGCTAATCTTAGTTTATCAGGTTATATAAACACTGCGACTGGTAACGGTACTGCTGGTCAAATACTAGAATCACAAGGTGCTGGTCAACCAGTAAGATGGGTTGATAATGCTGTTGGTGATATTACAGGTGTTACATCTGCTACACCACAACAATTAAGTGTAACTAGCTCAACTGGCCCAGTTCCAGATCTTTCAATAGTTACAGCTACTGTAGCAAACGCTGGTACTGCTCTGGCTACCGGTGATCAAATATATGATTTTGTAATAGCACAAGGATATGGTTCAGGTACAGTAACAAATGTAAGTGTTGTATCTACAGAGTTTCCAGGTATTACAACAACTGTAACAAACGCAACAACTACACCTCAAATAACTTTAGAAACAACAGGCACGCCCACGTCTACTCAATATTTAGACGGTACTGGTAACTGGTCAACACCCGCTGGTGCAGGTACTGTTACAAGTGTAACTGGTGCTAGCGCTGATACAATTACAGTTGCAGATTCTACAACAACACCAAGCATCACAGCTGTAACAGGTGCTGTAAGTGGTAGTTCACCTAATTTAGCAACAGGTGCTCAAATACAAACAGCTATTGATGCGGCCCTTGTTGGGTCAGTAACATTTAAAGGTGGTTTTAATGCTAGCACTGGAGCTATTGATGGTGGTGGTAACTTAACAACAGGTGGAACTAGAGTTGCAATATCAGTTGGTGATTTATATGTAGTAACTACAGCTGGTGATTTTTACGGATCAGAAGCATTAGGTGTTGGTGATCAAGTTATATGTCAAACGGCGGCTAGCGCTGGTGCATCTACAATTAATGATTGGACAACAGTTGAATCAAATGTAGTACCCGCTCAAGCAGGCGCTACAGATGCAACAACCACAAAAGGTGTTGCAGGTTTTGACCACCAAATGTTTGCAGCTACAACTGATGGCTTTATTACATCTACAACTCTTAACAATATAAATATAACTGTTTCAAACGCTTCAGGCGCAAACAAGTATTATGTAGAAGGTACACAGCAAGCAAATATATACTTAGCTAAAAGTTCTACATTTTATATAAATCAAGACTCAGCAACTAACAATGGTCATCCATTAGTATTAAGTACCGCGGCGGCTGCAGATCCTAGAGTAGTATATAGTACAGGTGTTGTATATTTATTAGATAATGTAGTTACTTCTCAATCTGACTATGTTAATACAACAAACTTTAACGCGGCTACACAAAGAAGAATAAGGGTTACTTTAACTCAGACAGCACCAACATTATCATACGCTTGTTATTATCATGCTGGCATGGGTGCTGATATTGTTCAAACTACATTTACTGGTAGTGGAGTAACATCTGTTGCTACGGGTAATGGTTTAACGGGTGGTACAATAACTTCAACAGGTACAATATCACCAGATTATTCATCGGCTACAAACTTAATATTATCTGCCACAGATGGTACAGGTGATACATTAGTAGATGCTGATCACTTTATGTTTAATGACGTATCAGCAACACCTGATACAGTTAAATATGCTACGCTTGGCCAACTTAAAACTTATATAAGCGCAGGTGGTGGTTCAGTAACAAGTATTGGATTAACAGAAACTGGTACTGCTCTTACTATAACAGGCTCACCAGTAACATCGTCTGGTACTATAAATATAGCAGGTGCTGGTACATCATCACAAGTAATACTTGGTGATTTAACTTTAGCAACATTACCAACAGGCACAGTTACAAGTGTAGGATTTACAAGTAACATTGCGGCGTTTGCTGTTGGTGGTCAACCAATAACAACCTCTGGTACATTAACATTAAACTTAACAGGCGGTAGCGCAGGTCAGTTCTTAAGACAAGACGGTACTTGGGCATCAGTTCCTGCAGGTTATACTTTAAATGTAGATGCTGACGGTGGTGGACCTGGTGCTGTTGATGCTGGCGGAACAATTGATGTTGCAGGTGGTACAGGCATAACAACTGCTTTAACAGGCTCATCATCAAGTAGAGTTATAACAGCTAACTTAGATAATACTTCAGTTACAGCTGGTAGTTACACTAACGCTAGTATAACAGTAGACGCACAAGGTAGATTAACGGCTGCATCTAGTGGTGGAAGTTCACTTCCTACTAGAACAGTAGACACTAAAACAGGTGACGGAACAACAACTGTTTTTGCTTTATCTGTAAGCCCTACAAGCACAGCTTATATAGATGTTTATATAGCTGGTGTATACCAACAAAAATCATCTTACTCTTTATCAGGTGCAAATGTTACATTTAGTACTGCACCTCCAACAACAATAACTAACGGTATTGAATTTGTCTCATTAACATAATATGGCATTAACTAAACTATCAACAGACGTAATAGATCTTAGTAGTAACACTAGAGCTTTAACTATACCTTCAGGTACAACAGGGCCTAATACAACAGACACAACTGGAACTTGTAGTTTTCCTACAACAGCAGCTAACTTGTTTCAATTTAATGATGATGTAGTAGATACTTGTAATAACAATAATGGAACAGCTGTTAATGCGGCTTATGCTACAGGTTATTTTGATAAGGCTTATGACTTTTCAGCTAACACAACATCTTATAGTGGCACTAGTGCTTTTGTTACTTTTGCTGATGATATGTCTAGACAAAATGATTTTTCTTGGTCTTTTTGGCTTAAGTCTACAGGTGGGCCTACAAATTATGCTACAATAATTTCATTTTATGGAAGTTATTATAATTACATATATTTCAACCCTGGTATTTCAAATATTTATATATCGCTTGGAGATGGTGGTGATACCTCTTTTAACACAGGTATGACTTCTGGAAGTACTTGGTATCATTTAGCTCTTACTAAAAGTAGCACCAATGGTAGAGCATTCTATGTAAATGGATCTGCAGTTTTTAGTGATGGTAATACAAGTAATGGTGGTTCGGCCTCTAGAACAGGTAATGCAATAGGTATGCATTGGGGTTCTGGTTCAGCATGGCAATACCCTTTAAATGGCGATACATTAATAGATCAATTTAGAATATTTCCAAGTGGATTAACGTCTTCTCAAGTATCACAACTTTATAATGAAACTAATGTTACTGTTACATCAGGTAGACCAACATCGCCTACAGAAGGATTGTTAAGAGACAATACTACAACTGGTGCTTTAGAGTTTTATAATGGATCTTTATGGCAACAAATAGCAGGTACATTAGTTCCTGATTACCAACCACCAACTGCTACGGGTAATTTTATTACTACATTATTTAACGGTAACAACACAACTGTTACAACAGGTTTTCAAGCTGATTTAGCTTGGGTTTCAAACAGGCAATATGCAAATGGTAATTTTATTTATGATTCAGTAAGAGGAGCTAGTAATAATCTTTGGCCAACTAGTAATGATGCCGAAGGCGTTAGGTCAGGTGTAACTGCTTTTAACGCAACAAGTACTACAATAGGTACTTATGCCTCTATTGGCTCAGGAGGTAGCGGTACTAATGTACAGTGGGCTTGGAAAGCTGGAGGTACGGCTGTATCAAATTCTGACGGCACGACAACTTCAACAATATCTAAAAATGCAACTACTGGTTTTAGTATTGTAAAAACTTCTGCTGCTGGTGGAACAATTAATGTAGGTCATGGTCTAGGATCCGATATAGGTATGATAATACTTAAAGGAGTGGATGTTGCAGAGGCATGGCAAGTTTGGCATAAAGATGTAGGTACAGGAAAATACTTACAACTGTCTTCTACTGCTTCAGCAACAACTAGAGCTAATAGTTTTTCTACTGTTAATTCTACAATATTTGAAAATGATTGGACAGGCGGCGCTGTAGTTTGGATCGCATATTGTTGGTCTTCTATTACCGGATATTCTAAAATGGGCAGTTATACTGGTACAGGTAGTGGAAATACACAGTCTATAAACACAGGCTTTGAAGTAGGTTGGATTATGATAAAAGATTATACCGCGACAGGATCTTGGTTTGTTATGGACAATGAAAGAGGAAGTCAAAATAGTATAGCAATAAATGCAGGTACCGCAGAGTCAACTACTAATTATGTAACTTTTACTTCTACCGGATTTGATGTTACAAGTGATTTAAACAGTAACTCTTCAAGTAATTCATTTATATATATGGCATTTAGATCTTAAAATATGGCAACAACAAAAATAATAAATGATTTAATCGATTTAAATCAGACTGGTAATACTACAGCTTTAAAAGGTTGTGTAGGTACCACAGCGCAACAACCAACAGGTGTTGAAGGTATGTTAAGAACAAACACTGATTTATCATCAGCTAGTTCTACTAGCGCTATGCAATTTTATAAATCAACAGGTAGTCCTTTCACAAGTGGTTGGGTTACACTTACAAACTTTACAACTCTTGATCAATGTAATTATCCTACTACAGCAACTGCGTTATATCAATTAGACGGTAATGCAAATGATACTTGTGGAAATTATAATGGTACTGCATCTAATATGTCATGGACTACAGGAAAATTTGGACAATGTGGGGTATTTAATGGGACAAATGGAGCGAGTGGAAGTAGAATTTTATTATCTAATGATGTTGATCAATTTCCAATGTCTGTATCTTGTTGGATTTATCTTGATGCAGTTCAAGCTTCGGGCAATGGAGCTGTAGTGTTTGAAGGTCAACAAGGCATGGGTATTAATTTTACAGGTGGTAATCCTACTCATTTATCTACTCAAACACAAAATAGTCAAACTGGTCAAGTAGATTCTAATTCTGCTTTAAACACTGGTCAATGGTATTTTGTGGTAGGTATTTTTAACAGCTCTAGTTCTTCTGCACTATACATTGATAACGTAGCTCAAAGTGGAAGTTCTAGTATTGATTATCTTACTTCAGATGAAAACGCAATAGGCGGTAGAGATCATTATGGTTATACAGCAACATTTAATGGTAAAATAGATCAATTAAGAATATTTCCTAGCGCACTAACAACTGCTCAAATGACACAATTATACAACGAGGCATAATGGCAATAACAAAAGTAACATCACCAGATTTAATAAATCTTCCGTATAATAATACAGATGGAATAATACTACCTAAAGGAACAACAGCTACAAGACCAGCTAGTGCTGTTGATGGTGAGTTTAGATATAACACTACAGATAAAAAAGTGGAATATTACGATGGATCTGATTGGTATCAATTAAGTAGCAGCCCAGCTGTACCTCAATCAGGCACAACAACTACTTGTAATTACCCTACAACAGCTACCGCACTGTATCAATTTGAAGGTAATGCTAATGATACTTGTGGGAATTATAATGCTACATCAGTAACAGATGTAACTTATTCTTCAACAGCCCCTGCTCAATTTGGTCAATATGCTCTTGCAGGTTCCAGTCCAGAAATTGTTACAGGTATAACACAAGATTCAAACGCTGCGTTTACTTGGTCGTTTTGGTTTTATGCAACCGCTAATTCAGGTATAGACCCTATAATTGCTGCTATTAGTACAACAAATATTTTTGATTCTATAAATGTAGGATTAGAATTTAATACAATATTTTTATTTACAGCAGGATCTAACAGAGGAAGTGGAAGTTCTATTTCTTTAAATACATGGACACATTATGCTGTTACTTTTGATGGTAGCAATGGATTTGTTACGTATTTAAATGGTTCAGTAGCAGAAAATATAACACAAACACCACCTTCATTTACAGGTGGAAACGTAAAATTAATGTTAAATATATTTGGTTCATGGGGATATTATGAAGGAAGACTTGATCAATTAAGAATATATCCTACTGTATTAACCGCAACCCAAGTAAATGCTTTATACACAGAAACAGCACCTTAGGCTAAAAAACAAAAAAAACAAGTAATAATAAACTATAAACCTATTGTCAAACATTTAAAACCAAAACCAATGACACTATATTACCAGACTCATTCGTGGAATAGTCAACCACAAATTTCAGATGAAACCAAAAACTTATGGAAACACCTTGCTGATAAAAAGCATTGGCGTATAACCCAGTTACCAAACGGTTTTTATCAAACTGAATACCAAGATCCAGAAAAAGATAATTGGATCGACATAACTAGGAGAGAAACAATTGAAGGAGCTGAAAGTGCTATTGACGCATCAGTCGAGCATTACAGTAAAAAAATTGAGTTCTTGAATGGTCCAAAAGTCGTTAAGACCTTTAAATAAAATCAAATAATCAAATTAAATTTAATTCAATATGTCAGACTTAATAGTCAAGAATCTTAATTTTGGGCAACGCGCTCAGAATCAAGTGTTTAAAGGAATTGATAAACTCACGCAAGCTGTTAGCTCCACTCTTGGGGCTAGCGGCAAGTGTGTATTACTTGAAGATGACAACGGTAAACCTATTATAACTAAAGATGGTGTTACTGTTGCTAACTCAATAGTTTTATTAGATCCAGTAGAAAATATGGGTGCTACACTTTTAAAAGAAGCAGCCAGAAAAACAGTAAATGAAGCGGGTGATGGAACTACCACTGCAACAATTTTAGCACATGCTATACTTAAAGAGGTAAGAAATACTGATTTAACAGTAAGCGCAAGAGAATTAAAAGATGGTATTAATTCAGCTGCAAAAAAAGCAATAAACTATTTAGAAAAAAATAGTATACCTGTTACAGGTAATATGATAGACAATATTGCTACAATATCTACAAATAATGATCCAGAACTTGGAAAACTTATTGGTGATGCTTTTAGAGCTGTAGGTAAAACAGGTGTAGTAATGATGGATTATTCACCAAAATCAGAAACACAAGTAGAATTAGTTGATGGTATACAATATGATAAAGGTACTTTAAATGCTAATTTTATTACTAATCAAGAAAAGAAAAGTTGTGAATTAGATAATCCAGTTGTATTATTAATTGAATCACCAGTAAGTAACATAAGACAAATACAATCAGTATTAGAATATGTTATAAAAGAAAAAAAATCTTTACTTATTATAGCAGACGTAGAACCACCAGTTATGGCCACACTTGCTATGAATAAACAAAAAGGTAATATTAAAGTAAATATTATCAATGCTCCTACATACGGAGTAAATAAAAGAGAGCAGCTAGATGATCTTTCTATGTTAACTGGTGCTACAGTTATAAATGAAGATTTAGGCGATGATATGGATCTTATTCAGCCAGAAATGTTGGGTACGTGTTTAAAATCTACTACTACAGAAAAAGATACTGTAATACAAGTGGGTGAACCTTCAGAAGAAATTTTAAACATTATTGCCAAAATTAAAGATGAAATAGCTGATGGACCATTACCAAGTAAGTTAGTTGGTTTAGAAAAAAGACTAGCTAGATTATCAGCTAAAATAGCCATAGTTAAAGTAGGTGCAGATTCAGATATAGAATTAAAAGAAAAATCTGATAGGATAGAAGATGCTATATGTGCTACTAAAGCTGCAATAAAAGAAGGTATAGTATCAGGTGGTGGCATAGCATTATTAAATGCTGCGCTAGATATTAAAGAGGTAAATGAATCTGAAAAGATTTTAACTAAAGCAATATTATCACCTTTTAAAACTATATTAGACAATGCTGGTATAGAAGTAAAAATACCTTCAAAAAAAGGTACAGGTATAGACGTAGTAACTGGTAAAAAAGTTAATATGATTAAATCTGGAATAATAGACCCGTTGTTAGTTACTAAAAGTGCTTTAAAAAATGCTGTATCTGTAGCTACAACAATACTATCAACTGATTGTGTAATTAATAATTTAAGGATCAATGAAGGCGATAGGAAATAATATTATTATAATACCTAAAAAAGTAGTTACTGATAAAACAAAAGGTGGTTTACTTATAATAGAAAAAGATAGAGAAGACTTAAGATATAGAGAAGCTACTATATATTCAGTAAGTGACAGTATAAAAGGTGTTAAAGAAAACGATAAAATATACTATGATAAACATGCTGGTCATGGTATAGAGTTTAATAAAGAAAAATATACGGTTATAAAATTACAAGATATCGTTGTTGTATTATGAGAAAACTCAGTGCAAGCGATATTAAAGAACTAAACTTATTTAAACATTATAGATTAGTTCGTAAATGGGCTTGCAGAAACAATAACTTAAACGATGCAGATTTAGAATTATTAATTTATTTTGACTGTATGGGTTTATTTACTAAGCAAGATTTTAAAATCGGTACTTATGCTTACAGTTGGGACAACAGGCGCTGGAACAAAATGATAAAAAACGATTGGATAGTTGTATGGAGAAATCGTAATAGAACTACACAAAAGTATAATATCTATCAAGTTTCTTTCAAGTGTAAACAACTAATAGCTAGAATGTACCGAATTATGTTAGGCGAAGAAGATGTACCTATAAGTAAAAGAAGAAATAAAATAATGCGAGGACAAACTTACACAGATAAAGTTTTAATCACTGCAATTAAAAATGTTAACAACGATAAACAAAGATAATATGAATAACATGAATAAACAAATAGGCGATATAAATCTAGACGTTATGCCTGATGTTACAGGTAATCAAGCTTTATTTGATGGTCCATTAAAACCTACTTTTTCTGAAGGTATGGCAATGAAAAGTCCTTTAAAACAAAATGCTTTTATAGGAGCTATGAGAGCTGCAAAAGAAGAAGGTAAAGATTCTTTTACTGTTGATGGTAAAGAATTTAAAGTTAAAAGTTAAGGGGCAGCAACTAAAACAAAAAAATAAATATTATGAGCAATTCTCCATTTTTACAAAAAGAATTTCCAGAAATAAAAGAAAAAAACAAAGGTAAATTTACTAGGTGGGTTAAAAAAAATATGCCCGGTAAAAGTACTTGTTCAGCTGCTTCTATTATAATGAAAGCCAAAAAAGGTAAATATAGTAGTGCGGTAAGATCAATGGCTAATTAT
>TARA_R100000655_G_scaffold37880_2_pt1 | contig 13958 bp, 15 predicted proteins | sample TARA_R100000655 | Tara Oceans TARA_R100000655 (sample SAMEA2622497) | marine metagenome | biome: marine biome (ENVO:00000447); feature: deep chlorophyll maximum layer (ENVO:xxxxxxxx); material: "saline water (ENVO:00002010), including plankton (ENVO:xxxxxxxx)" | depth 90 m
AGAAAATGAAAACACAAAAAGATCAATTTGAAAAATATAGAAGAATGGCACGACATCTATTTCATCAAAGTTTTGGAAAAAAATCTTATGTTGTTGTTTGTTCAGAGCCTTTATATTTTGGCAAAAGAAACAAGAAGTTCAGAGTGTTTGAGAAAAGCACATACACCAGTCATTCAAAAATAAAACGAAAATACCCCTATGAGGTCTTTAGATATGAGTAAAAAGAAACAACCCGCTGCGATCTATATGAACATTGACGATCTATATCCAGCACCTGACAACCCAAGAGTCAATGACCATGTTGTTGATAAAGTGGTGCGATCAATTCAACTTCATGGATTCGCCGCGCCAATCGTTGCAAACCTTCAAGGAGAAATCTTGGCCGGTCATACAAGATGGAAAGCCGGCAAGAAGATCGGTATGGAAAAAGTTCCAGTTCGTCAAATGGATTTAACAGGTGATCAAGCAAGATTGTATCGAATAGCCGACAACAAACTTTCTGAGTTTGCTGATTGGGATGAGGGTATGTTGAAAGAACAATTGGCGAACCTTGAAAAGGCTTTTCCGGTTGATATTGCTGATCTCTTTACTGATGATGAGTTGGAAGAAATCTTAACATCAGCAGATCAATTATGGAGTGATGCTCTTGACGCACTTCCTGAAGGGGAAAAATCCCCTTACCAGCAAATGACATTCTCATTACATGATATGCAGGCAGAAGTTATTCAGGAGTCAATTAAATTAAGTAATAAAATTCATTCGTATGCAGACTTTGAAAACACAAATAAAAACGCAAACGCTTTAACTCGAATTTGTGAAGTCTTCTTATCTTTGGAGCGTAAAAATGGGTGAGGCAAAAAAAATTATTGTTAAACCAATTTCTTCAAAAAGAGCAAGAGATATTGTGAAAAAGTTTCATTATAGTGGAAAAGTGTGTAACAATAGCAACTTCCATCTTGGTGTTTTTTATAAGGGAGTTCTTGAAGGTGCAATTCAATTTGGTCCGCCAATTGATAAGAGAAAGTTAATTCATCTTGTGCCCGGAACAAAATGGTCTCAAATGTTAGAGTTAAATAGAATGGCTTTTAGTGATGTTCTTCCCCGTAACTCTGAGTCAAGAGCTATGGGTTATGTTTTTAAAATGTTAAAAAAACACAGGCCAGATATAAAGTGGGTTGTTTCGTTTTCAGACGCTACTCAATGTGGGGATGGTGTAATTTATCGTGCATCTGGATTTATTTTAAGTGCAATAAAAAGAAGTGATAATTTAGCCAAGCTACCCAATGGGGATGTTATACATAAAATGACGTTGCATTCAAATCCATTGAAAAAACGAGCAGAGTTAGGTAACAAATCTTTTTATGATGTGACAGGGGGGAAGTACAATTGGAAGTTATATTGTAAAATTGCAAATGCTGTTATTTTGCCGGGTTACCAATTGCGATATATTAAATTTATTGATGCTTCTTGGGAAAAAAAATTGACAGTAACACCAATTCCTTTTAATGAAATACCTACACATGTAAAAATGTATAAAGGAAAAAAAATAATGCGGTTGCCTGATAAGGAGGCCTCTGGGGACCACCCAGAGAAAGGCGGTGCGAACCCGACCCAGCCGCTCCAATTTTTACAGGTGTCTAATGAAAAGAAAAAATAAAAGTAATCCAAAGAAATCGTATCTTGAAAGCCGGCCGGAATCAGTAAAAAGATCCATATCGGCCATCAAGCAAGGAGCAACCATTGAATCCGCCGCGATCTACATGAGCATTGACGATCTATATCCAGCACCTGACAACCCAAGAGTTAACGATCATGTTGTTGATAAAGTAGTTCGGTCAATTCAGCTTCATGGGTTTGCATCACCAATTGTTGCAAACCTTCAAGGTGAAATCTTAGCCGGTCATACCAGGTGGAAAGCAGCCAAGAAGATCAACATGGAAAAAGTTCCAGTTCGCCAAATGGATCTAACAGGCGACCAGGCGAAGTTGTACAGAATAGCCGACAATAAGCTTTCTGAGTTTGCTGATTGGGATGAAGATATGCTCAAAGAACAACTTGCAGATCTTGAGAAGGCTTTTCCTGTTGACGTTGCTGATCTCTTTACTGATGATGAGTTGGAGGAGTTGTTGAGTGACAAAGAGGATTTTCAACTTGAAGAAGAGCCCGATTATTCAAACGAGAATGAACACGATCATTTTGATCAACCAACTGAATCAAGATTCAAGACTGGTCATGTTGAGGAAGTAGGAAGACAAAAAATAATTTGTGGTGATTGTATCGAAGTTCTTAAGTCAATGCCCGATAACTCAGTTGATGCAATCGTTTGTGATCCTCCTTATCAGATTGTGTTCATGGGTAAAGACTGGGATCAAGAGTTTGATACTGAAGAATGGGCCCGTCAATGTTTGCGAGTACTCAAGCCCGGTGGACACTTGATCGCCTTTGCAGCCACAAGAACAATTCACAAGATTATGTATTCACTCGAGAATCAAGGATTTGAAATTCGGGATCTGATAAGTTGGATTTATTTTTCTGGCTTTCCAAAAAGTCATAATGTATCAAAAGCAATTGATAAACACTTTGGAGCAGAAAGAGAAGTTGTTGGAATAAAAGAAAGGAATAATAGTCAAGTATTTACAGAAATAGGTCAATTGAAAGCTGAAAAATTTATATACTCAAAACCAGCCACAAAAGAAGCGATCAAATACGATGGTTGGGGTTCAGCACTGAAACCAGCCCAAGAGCCAGCCGTTCTTTGTAGAAAGCCACTTGAAAAAGGTTTGTCTATTGCGGAGAATGTTCTGAAGTGGGGGACTGGTGGATTGAATATTGATGCTTGTAGGTTTGGTTATGGTGATCCTTGTTGGGTTGGTGATACAAGTGAGCGCAAACCAATAGAAGCGAAAATAAATCCAAATGCAAAACATAAGAATATTGATGGTAGAATGCAAAAAAACACCAGTGATCTAATTATTGATAATTGGTCACCAAAAGGAAGATGGCCCGCAAATATATATCAGTGTCCAAAAGCATCAAGAGGTGAAAGAGAAGAAGGGTTGGAAGATCATAAAAGCAGGTGGAATTCTGCTGTTGAACATGCCGGAGTTGGCACAAAGGCTCTTAATAATCCAAGAGCCGGTGCTGGGAGAACAGCAAATGAAGTTAAGAACTTTCATCCTACTGTTAAGCCGGTGAAATTAATGAGTTGGTTGGTTCGGTTGGTAACTCCGATCGATGGAATAGTAGTTGATACCTTTTGCGGATCTGGAACAACTCTTGTAGCTACTGAACTCGAAGGAAAATATCAAGGAGTAGGGATTGAGATGAATCCGGAATACTGTGATATTATTTTTGGGAGGGTGAAACATGCCAGCAAAAAAGAAAAGTAATCCAAAGAAGTCATACCTTGAATCAAGACCGGAATCAGTGAAAAGATTTATATCGGCTATCAAGCAAGGTGCAACCATTGAATCCGCTGCAGGATTCGCTGGTCTTTCTGTTTCAGTAATTTACCACTATCTCTCAAAAGGTAGGCAAGAGGAAAAAGGGATATACAAAACATTCTTCGATGAGTACAAAAAGGCCAAGGGTTCTTTGATGTTGAAACATCTGATGATCATACATAAAGCAGCCGAGAATGATTGGCGGGCATCAAAATATATTCTCGAATCACAGTTCGGAATGGTGCCACAATACAAACCAGAGATCGAGATCAATATCAATTTTGAACAAGCAGACACAAAAGACTTGATAGAACAACTGAAGAAAACAGATGATCTCTTGAACCTTAAAGGTCCGATCATCGACATCGAAGAAGAATAAAATATAAATAAATAAATATTGAAATTTATCTATCTAAAACAAATGTTCCTGAGAATGTCATTATGACAAAAAAGCAGACCGATCTTCGTGACCAGGTCAAGTTGAGAAACCAACTTCTTGAAATACAGAAGAACACACCATTGGCTCTTGCGAAGTTGTGGACCCCTCATTGTCATCGGTTTGATGGTTTGGCCTCGAAGTCAAAGAGAAAGATAGGTTGTGGCAAACCTATGGAAAGAGTTAAGGGAAATATCTGGGAGTGTTCCACATGCAACATTCAAGAACAAAGAACAAGCCAACAAGATCCCTTCTTTGATCTTGGCCAAGAAGCTACAAGTGTGTTTGGTGGAAACAGAGCAGGAAAATCTGAGATCGGTGCAATGTTTTCAGTTGCCACTTGTGCGGGCTCGGATGAATGGTGGGTCCGTCAATGGTTGGAGAACAATAATTTGCCAATCGATATTGTTCCAAAGAAACCAAGTGATGTTATGGTGAGTGCATTATCATATTCTGATGCGCTTGCTTACGTAAGACCAAAGATCACAAAATATCTTCCAGCTGGTTGTAAGTTCAAAAACTGGAATAGTCACAATCGGGCCAAAGTTATTTTGCCAAACGGCGGATCGATCATCTCAATGAGTGCTGATTCCGGTCGTAAGAAATATCAAGGAATTGGAAATATCAAACTGGCTTGGTTGGATGAAGAACACCCACAAGACATATTCGAGGAGTGTTTGCTTCGTGTGGTTGATGCACGTGGTCAGGTACTATTGACAATGACGCCTCTTTTGGGAATCACTTGGCCAAATGAATTGTTTGTGAACACTGAGAAAACCGAATCATTCAAGTATCACTTTCTTTCTGGTCTTGATAATCCATGGGTAAGTTCTGTCAAGATGAGGAAAGCAACCGATCACCTTTCTGAAGCATCTCAACAATCAAGATTATATGGTAGGTTCACAAACCAAACAGGATTGATCTATCCTGAACTTGATAAGAAGATTCATATTATCAAACCTTTTGAGATCCCTAAAGAATGGCCCCGGTATCTTTCTATTGATTTTGGAGTTGTTAATCCTTTTGCCTGTTTGGTAATTGTTCACGATTCAAAAGACAATACAATCTATGTTGTTGATGAGTACTTCAAAAAGAACCAAACCACGATCTACAATGGAAACGAGATCAACAGAAGATTCAAGGATAAGTATGGACCTTTTGAATATGTCGTTTGTGATCCTGAGGATAAAAATGGAAGAATGCTTCTTACTCGACATTGTGGATTGTACAATAAACCTGCGCCAAAAAGTATGGGGGTTGTGAATACGATAAATCTTTTGAAAGAACGGTTGAAGCTACAAGCAGATAACAAACCAAGGCTTTTAATTTTTGATCATTGCAAAGAGTTGATCCGTGAATTCAGATTGTACTCTTGGAAAAAGAACAACCAGAAAGACCAGCCCAAAAAAGAGAATGATCATGGTCTTGATGCGCTTAGGTATTTGGTTGCTTTTCTTTATAAAATGAGCTTACATATTTAACAATAAAAGAGTAATATTCTATTGCGGGGCGTGAAAATACTGATTATAATAGTACATGTAAGAAGGAACTTACAAACAACAAAGGAAAACAAATGAGTAATTACAGAATAGAAAAATGGTGTGAAAAGGTTCAGATTATACTTCGTGAAAACAATAAATCTTTTGAAAAAACATATCTTGTATACCATAAACCCACTGATACTGTTGGTGTAGTTATTGATGAAGGCGAAAATTTTTACAGCGTTCTCTGGCTTGATGAAGATGAAATTGAACCAGATATGATCGGAAAGAGCTTAGTGAGTTTAGTATAAACTTTAACCAACCCGGACCTCTTCGGGGGTCCACAACAAAAAGGAAAAAATCAATGACATTTGTAGAAGAAAAATATGAAGCGGGTGAGATCATCTATCCAGTGGATTTTGAAGAAGTATTAGAAGAGCTACATGTAGAAGATATTGATCTGGATGAATACTTTGAAGCAACCATTGATCTTTTAGATCTTGAAACTGGATTTCAGGTAACCGTTCTGTTGTCTTGGTGGCTTGATCATAACCTCGATCACAACTTCATCATTATTAACGACTAACAACAACCCGGACCTCTTCGGAGGTCCACAACAAAAAGGAAACAACAACATGGAACAGATCAAAGACACAATATCAGCAATCAGCTTTTTTATATTTCTCTACATTCTTTTTGGGGTTTAATAATGATCAGAATCACATACAAAGATGGGTCATACCTTGATATGGATATGACAATTTCATCAGCTACAAAATTCTTGATGTCGATAATCATTTGCGACAAAGACAAAATAGAGAAGATTATTACAGTATGAGCACAAAACAACAGATAAGGAAAAGCCAAGACTTTGACTTCTACAAAAAGAAGTCAAAGTTTGTTGGTGGTATCCTGAGAAACAGAATTCCTAAAGATTGTGAAGTTATACTTATTCGGTCTGAAAAGACCGGTAAATATCTTCAGTTTGAAAAGATGGAGATTGTTGATAAAGATTCCATTTGGTACAAGAGTGCATCGCTCGCCTTGGTTCTTGAAATCAAAAGAGACAACATGATATAGACTTCAACCAACCACAAACCAATAGACTCGAAAGGGTCTTTTTTTATTTTCTTTTTCCAGTGATTTATTTATTTCAAACGTATCTTTATTTTTTCCCTCAATCCTTTGACAATCTTCTTAATGAAAAATGGTATATAAGAATGAGATCAAGGATTGAAAAATGGATAGTGAATTATTAAAATATGCTCTTGATTTTGGTACAATGGGCATCATGGCCTACATCTTCTTTTGGTTGTACTTGAGGCAACAAAAAAAGATCGATGAGATGCTTGTTAACCAAAAAGAAGAAGAAGATCGAATTCGAAATCGCTGGTCTGCGGTTATAGAAAAATACGACAAAGAGAAAGACGAGTTGATTAAGGAACGTTTGGAATCACTGGTCAAATTAAAGAATGAAGTATATAATCTGAAAGAGATTAACGAGAAGCAAGACAAGCAACTCTTTCAAGCAATTGAAGAGCTTAAACTTCTCAAAACAGAAATACAAATACTGAACAGGGAAAAGTAATATGTCTATCTGGAAAACCTTTACCAGTTTCTTCACAAGATCAGCCAAGATTGAGATGAAACCAGAGAAAGAAAATCTTGGAGCATCATGGGGTTCTTCTCCAAATGGAGTGCAAGCACCTTTTCCACCAAAAGAATCTTTGAACGCATATTCAGAACATGCTTATCTTTATGCAGCCGTGACAAGAGTATCTGAAGATCTTGCAGCGTTGCCTTTGGTTCTTACAAAAGGAAAAGGGAAGAACAAGCAGATTATTACCGATCATCCTGTTCTTGACCTACTGAAACAACCCTCTTCAAATGTTGATGGTTATCTCTTTCGTCAACAGGTGGTCATGGATCTAATTTTGAATGGGACTTTCTGGATTCTGAAATTGGGAAAATCTGAAATACCAACTTCATTGATTAGACTTCATCCAGAAGAAACCAAGTTCAAGACAGACGATAAAAAAGGATTGGTTGGGGTAATAAATAATAGTTATGGTCAATCAGTTGAGTATCCGATCGATCGTGTTCTTCTTGGTCGTGGTCCTACTTATTCAAAAGGTCCACAATCAAATTATGGAACACCAGTTGTTCAGCCTTTGTATCAGGAACTTCTTGCAGACGTAAACGCTATGATGCTTGCCAGTACTTCAAGCAAGTCCGGTAGACCAGATGTTGTAATTTCTCCAAAGTCAGAAGATGACATTTGGCCAAAACAAACAAGAGACGAAATAATCAATAGCTATCAATCAATGGCAAAGGCTGGTGGTGTGATTGCTTTGAGTGGCCAAGCAAATATCGATATGTTGAATTTAAAACCAAAAGACATGGAGTACAAAGAAAGTCGTGTGTTTGCTCGTCAATCTATATCCGCAGCAATTGGAATTTCGCCTTCCGTTCTTGGTTTGCCTTCTGCAAATTATGCAACTGCTCTGGAGCAAAGGAAAACATACTGGACCAATCAAATGATGAAGGCCCGAAAGATTGATGTTGTGTTTACACAGTTGGCGAAGTTGTGGGATCCGTCTTTTGAAATCTATCATTCATTTGCAGACATTGAAGCACTACAAAATAGGGATCAAGCACTTCAAAGAATTAAGCTACATATTGAAAATGGCATGAGTGTTTCAGATGCTTATAGTTATGAAGGTTTGGAAGATGCACCTTTTGGTCAAATGGAAGAGCCCGAACCAAAACCAATTGATGAGGAAAGTAAGAATATTCTCTTGCAATTAATTACGAAAAATAGCGAGGAACGTGATCTGAAGTGGAGATCATGGATTGAAGAAAGACAAGGACCAGCAGAAAAGCAGTTTTTGGATGCTTCTAATTTATACCTTTCCAAAAGTAAAAAGTTAGTTCTGAAAAAATTTAATCAACTGAAAACAAAATCACTGATAACGATCCACGGTGATCCTCTTCAGTATTTCGAACGTGACATATCGCTTACAACAGACATGATCACACCAGAGGAAAAAAGAGAAATCCTTCAAGATACAATGGGTCGAGTGTTTGAACAGCAATTCAACCAAACCAATGAAAAGGAACTTGTAAGCATCTACCAGAAAGCAAGAAGGGATCTTGATATTGCTCCAACCACAAACCCGAAAGTAATTGGTAACTTTCTTGAAACCATGAATAACAACTTGATGAGAACAACGATCAAAGAAGTGAACAAGGTGATCAACAAAGGAATTGGTGAAGGTCTTTCAGTCAGTGAAATCAGATCCAATATTAACAACTCCAAAGTGTTTGATGTTGGAAGAGCAAAAAGAATAGCGAGAACTGAAGCAACAAAATGTATCAATGCAGCGCAACTGAATGCAATGAACCAAGCAGAGAATGATGGAATACCAATACAGAAAGAATGGATCAGTGAAAGAGATGATTCTGTTCGTGAAGCCCATGCAGAACTTGATGGTCAAGTTGTGAACGTCAATCAAAACTTTATTGTTCCAGCTGGAGAATATGCAGGTGAACAAACCATGACCCCTTGTCAATTTGGTATTGAGTCTCTAGATGTCAATTGCCGTTGTGTCGTTGTTTCAGATGTTCAGATTCAAGAATAATATTTTGATATTATATTTTATTTGATATTTATTTATTTATTTGGTATTAAGTAGTAGGGGATAAACATGCAATTCAAGCAGATCCAGATCAAAAAGTACTCCAAGCAACAAGATGATAAAGTTACTTTTATCGCTTCAACTGATGATGTTGATCGGTATTCAGATATCATAGATCAAGATTCTTGGTTGTTGGAGAACTATAAGAACAACCCGGTTATTCTTTTCAATCACAACTCTCAATCTTTACCAATTGGAAGGGGTCATCCAAGAATAGAGAATGGTAAATTGATGATTGATGTTGAGTTTGATATGGAAGATGAACTTGGCGCAAAGATTGCAAACAAAGTCAAGAATGGATTTATGAATGCTGTTTCAGTTGGCTTCAATCCAAAGAAGGCAATTGAGAGAAGCGATCTTCCAACTGAACACAAATATTATGGTGAACGAGGAATGTTCTTTCAAGAATCCGAATTGTTAGAAGTCTCAGTTGTAACCATACCAGCAAATGCCTCAGCGATTGCAGCCAAGAATTTAAACCTTGAATTACTCATTGCAAAGTTGTTTGATATGACAAAGAAAGAATATATGGAAGATGAAAAAGAAGAACCAAAGGAAAAGGCGGTTCTTGAATTAGATGAAGATCAGATCTTACTCGTCAAAGATATAATTGCTGGTTTGCGCTCTGCGGTTGAGATGCACCAGAAACAAGCCGATCTACTTCAAGACATGATCGATATGAAACAACCAGAAGAAGAATCTGATTATGATGAAGATGAAGATACTGAAGAAGAAAAGTATCATGATGAAGAAGACGAAAAAGAAGACAAGTATCTTATCAAGAAAACCGACTTCCCAAAGAAGGGCGATGATGAAAAGATAAGCATGCGAAATTCAAACCACAAAAGCTTTCCTTTAGATTATGCAAAAAGAATCAGAGAAGACTATCCTGAGATTTGGCGCAAAGGTGGAAACATTAAAGGGAATGCACAGTTTGCGATCTTGTCAAAGATTCAAGATGAGAACAATGGTGTTCCAAAGACCAAGAGCCAAGAAGATGCAATCAAGTTGCGTGAAGCATGGGCGGCAAGGCACAAAGAAGATTTTCTTTTGGCTGGTGTAGTGGCACAAATGAAATGGTTAGTTATTGGTTCTCGTGGGTTGTCTCATATGAAAGAAGTGATCAACGAAGAGATCAAAAAGCAGAATGATAAAAGTTTAAACCAAGCCTTATTGGCTGAACTACTCAACAATGGAGAATAAAATCATGTCAAATGATAAATTGGCCAATGAAGCCCGACAAATAATTGACGGTATCCGCCGACACCAGGTAAGCAGCGAGAACAAACTTTCTAATGTAGAAAAGCAAGTTGCAGATCTTAAAACAGCCGTTCAGAAAATGACTGAAGCCCAAGAAAAGCCAGTTGTTATTGAAGGTCAAGATGATGACTTAAAAAAGTTTATCCGTAAAGATGGAACACTTCGATTAATGACTGAAAAGTCTAGCGTTAATGTTGCTGGTTACGGAATGGTTAATATCACTGAAAAAGGTATTTTGGATACTGATAAAAACTTCAGTAACTGGCATAAAGAGTTTAAAGATCTATGTGCTACAAAAGCATTCTTGAAAACCTTGGTAACTGATACGCCAAAGACTGATGCAAAGATTATCCGTCATTTAGAAGGTGCTCCAAGATTTATGCAACCAGTTATTCAAAAAAGCCTTTATGATAGTGCTGGAGTTGGTGCTGAGTTTGTTCCAGATGAATTCCGTGATGCCTTATATAGTCAATTCGTTACTCCTTCTCGATTGGCTGATATGTTTGAAAAGGTTCCTGTGGAAAGAAACACTGTATTGATTCCAAGATTGAATTATGGTGGTCGACCTTTTAAACGTGGATCAGTTACTTCTGATACTCCACATGCTGATGCTTTCCGGGCTTCAACTCCACAAACAGCCCAAGCAAGTATTTCAATATCTGGTTTTGCAACTCGTTACCGTGTTGATATGGACCTAGTGGAAGACTCAGCCTTGCCTCTTATCAGTACTTTATCCCAACAAATCTATAACGATCTTGTTGATGCTGAGGAAGATTGCATAATCAATGGTGATACTCGAAACTTTGCCGCTTCTCAAGACCCCGGAAGAAACAACTGGGACCCACGTGGTCGTTGGGCTGGTGGAACCTTCCTTGATGGTTCAGATCATCGACAAGTTTTTGATGGTTTAAGACGTTATTCAACATTAAAAACAACAAAATACGATATTAACGGTGCTCTAACCGCAGCCAAGATTCTTGAACAGATGGCTACTCTTGGTGAGATGGCTGCTCAAGATCTTGTATTAATTACTTCTCCGGAAATGTTTGTTGATCAAATTTTACCATTAGATCAAGTGTTGACTTTAGATAAGTATGGTCCAGCCGCTACAATATTGAACGGTTCTTTGGCTTCTATCTTTGGAATGCCCATTGTTCTTAGTCGTTATGTTGATATTAAATATAATGCTGGTGGTGGTTATGACCATGTAACAACAGATCGATCTGGAATCTTAATTGCAAATATGTCTTCTTACAAGTTGTACGAGAAACAAGGAATTGCAATTGAAACAGCACGAGAGCCAGCATCCGGAGCGATGGAAATTGTTTCTACTCTTCGTCGGGTCTTGAATTCTCCAGATCAATCAACAGCCAAGAATGTTTCTTGGGGTTATAACACTGTAACATTCTAAAATTATGGCTTTAGTTAGTGCATCAACATTAAGAGAATACTTACCTGAGATCGCTGGTAACACAGCGATCGATGGTGAGCTTAATTCCTTGATATCAAGAGTGGAGAAAGGGATCGCAAACTTCTTAGGTTTTCCCTACAATGAATCCTTGCTTTCGCCTACACTTGAATCAACGACATATACTTTTTATGTTGATGCACCAATTCACTCTGATGTTTATACTCTTCAATTACCAATCTCACCAGTAACAAGCATTACAAGTATTCATGCCGATGGAAACCGTGAATATGGTAGTGATACTTTGGTGGATTCTTCTACTTATGATCTTGATCAAAAGTATGGAAGAGTGATTCTTAAACCACAATCAGTCACCCGATATTTTGTGTCATCTTATCGAGGAAACAAAGTGGTTTGTACAGCTGGGTTTGCAACTGCACCTTCCGATCTGGAACATGCAATTTGTATCCTGGCATCAATGGCACAACGAAATAAAACAAATCAAGGAAAAGAATCTTTGACTTCAAGAAACGGTTCAATCAAACTTACTCCAAAAAATATGCCTTTAGAGGTCAAGGAGTATCTTTGGCCATATCGATCACCAACTGCAATTCTTTAAGGTGGTCCATGAAGCTAAAAGATTTTATTAAAAGACTTTTTAAAAGATCAGATCGTCTAGATGATGAGTTACACAAAAAGTTAGCATTTATTTCAAGACGCTTACAAGATCGCGCCAAGTTAAATGCAACAATCGATCCAAGAAAAAGAACTGGTAGGTTATACGATTCAATAACTGCTAAGGCTAAGAAATCGGAAAATGGAACAAGTATAACTTTGATGGCTGGATCTGCATCCGTCAATTACGCTGGTTATGTTGAGTTTGGAACTTCAAGAATGTACCCAAGATTATATCTATCAAGAGCACGTGAACAAGTGGAAGAAACACTTCCAGATGAATTGAGAAGATTGGCTTCTATTTATTTGAGGACTATTTAACATGGCTGATAGTCGAATAGTAAAGATCCACAAAAAGATAGCCGAGTTGGTATCCGTCAATTTTGCTGGTGGTCATTCCGGTCTTGACTTCTCCAATCGTGGATTCAGATTTGTACAACTTGACAACATCATGATTCCTTCAGTTGGAATCAAGTTTGTTGATAGTCTTGAAGAAAACACAAATGTTACTCTTGGTCGTTATCGTGGAACTGCAATATTTGAAGTTTATGCTTTTTGTGGTGGAACTACCAATGAAGCAAGAACCGATAGTGCTCTGAATGCTTGTTCAGATATGATCAAAGCCATAACTGCAAACCGTCAATTAAGTTTGGGAACAGATGTCGATGATGTCATGTGTGATTTTATGTCAATCGATGGTGATGTTCTTGGAGTTGATGGTGTTGGCATTGGCTATATACGTGTTAAAGTGTTTTATCAATCAGATGATGGAGCATAGAAATGACTTGGTATTCAGAAAGTTGGAAAAGAAGATATCCCATAACAGTCAATGTTCTTGGTGGTGCTGAAACATCAGGAAGTCATGATGTTGAAGTCGTGTTTCCTTCTGATTGGGATGAATTTTGGGAAAATATTCGTTCAGATGGTTTTGATATTATATTGACTGATTCAATGGGTACGCTTCAAACCTTTAGAAGAACAACCTTCAACTTTGCCAACCGACAACTAACGTTAGCTGGTGATTCTGTAACATTCGCAAACCAGAATAGCATGAATCTTGTTTATGTCTATTTTAACAATCCAGATCAAGCAAGTGATCTGCAAAGTGCATTTGCTCCAAGTTCAGCAAAAACCGGAAAAATATATCTTAATGCTCCAGCCAACAGAATAGTAACACAACCAAGCCAGAGAACGGGAACAACAACCCCAAACTTTGTCTTTCAGAAAACCGCAGATGATGAAGTATATATCTGGTTCAGAGTTGCTTCTTTGTTGGGTTCAAGAATAGCACCTTACAACGATAAACTTGATTTTGAATCTCTTGATTATGTTAAGATTCAATCACTTGATACAAGTGGAACAAATGACACTGGAAGATATAGTGATGCTTTGACTGTTTTTGTTCCTGGCTATGTTGGCGTAAATGTCAAAGCAGGAAACAACAATACTGACTATACTGTGGTTTGTGAAATTAGAACAGTAGCAACTGGACCCTTTAACCAAACAATAAGCCTTCGGTGTTTGTTGCAAATTAGAAATCTTTTACCAGTTTAAGGA
>TARA_R100000655_G_scaffold38975_1_pt1 | contig 13942 bp, 11 predicted proteins | sample TARA_R100000655 | Tara Oceans TARA_R100000655 (sample SAMEA2622497) | marine metagenome | biome: marine biome (ENVO:00000447); feature: deep chlorophyll maximum layer (ENVO:xxxxxxxx); material: "saline water (ENVO:00002010), including plankton (ENVO:xxxxxxxx)" | depth 90 m
GCTAATGTTGCTGTTGCTGCTAAACCACTTGTATTTTGGTTACCTGCTGTGTTAACTCCTGGAAGATTTATAGATGCAGAACCATCAAAGCTTACTCCGCCAATATCTCTAGCTGTTGCTAAAGTAGTAGCATCTGCTGCAAGTGTTGCGGTAGCTGCATTTCCTGAAGTATCTTGATTGCCTCCTGTATTAACTCCTGGTAGATTAATATTGCCTGTTCCATCAAAAGAGACACCACCAATGTTTCTAGCAGTAGCTAATGCATCAGTTTTAGCTGCATAAGTTTTATATAATATCCATTCACCAGAACCTATCTCATCATCACCAGCTGCAGTTGCTACATATAATTTATTATCATCGTTAGTATCAAACCATAAATCTCCAGCTGCTAATGCTGTAGGTATTCCATCTTGCCTAAAAACTTTTACTTGAGCTTGATTTAATACATTACCTAATCCTACATCACTTTTACTTGTATTAGAATTTAATAAAGTAGTTATAGCAGTTAATCCTGTACCTCCATTTCCTACAGGAAGAGTACCAGTTACATCATTTGCCATATCTACATTACTTAAACTATTTCCTGTGCCATTAGCATCAAATGTTTTATTTGTTAGTGTATGTGTAGAAGATGCAGATATACCACCTATATCTGTTGCTACTGTATCGCCTTCTAATGCTGTGCCTCCAGATGTCCCTATAGCAAGACTGCTTGTACCTGCACCTATGTCGCTTCTAAATTGCGAATCTGTTCTAATGGTAATAGTTTCATTATCATTAATTTTAATGAATCTTTCTCCACTACCATCTGCTATTCCTAATAACGCTTTACCTACAGCAGTTGTAGATGTTACACCTGTTCCGCCTTTATTTTCTGCTATTACAGTACCTTCCCATACTCCACTACTAATAGTTCCTAACTCTGTTATGTCTAATGCATTTACATTGGCTAACGTTGCACTTACTTTAGCTGTATTTGCTGTAACAGAACTGTTATTAGATACCTCTGTATCAAAATCTGATACTTTAGAAGCTGTTATTGTCGGTATTTCTGCAGCATCAAGAGATATTCTATCGTTATCTATTGTCCCTGTAGTTATTTTTGATGCATCTAAATTAGGTATTCTGGCTGTATTTAATGTGCCTCTAGTAATATGGTTAGCACTTGTAGTATCTTTATTTTTTAATTTGTCTAAATTTAATTCTTTTTTTAAATTATTAGATAATGCCCTTTCGGATTGTTTAGTTCCATCACCCGCTATTAAAGAATTTGTAGAATATTCTTTATTTTCCTGATTTAAAATTAATTGTAAGAAACCTTCTTTTGTTTTCTTTAAAGAGACTTTATCAGAACTATCAGCTATTCTATTTAATTCTCTATATATATCTTGCAGAATATTATTTAGCTGTTTTAAGTCTAAATCTCTTAAAGTTTGTACAGTTATTCTATTCTTTTTCATTATTTAAGCGTCTTAAGTCTATAAACAAATGAGATTGAATCTACATTTCCTTTTTGATTTCTTAATTTTATTTGCATAGAACTCCCTTTTGCTCCTCTAGGGAATTTTAAAGAAGCTCCTACATATCTAATAGATGCATGCTCCCAACTTTGGTCTGTAGCTAATACAGAATCAAAGTCAACAGGATTAGTTCCTAATTGCCCTCTTTCACATAAAACTTCAACTCTTTGGATAGTCCCATTTGCATTCCATAAAAAATAAACACTTTTTACTTTTACTATTTCTGATACACTTCTATTATTACTACTATTTGTCATTTCCATATATAAATATTGACCAGGAGAAATATATTTCAAATGCTCTATTTCACCATTTTTAACAGGATTTTTATTACTAGTTAAAGTTCCAGATACAAATTCTGGCATTGAATCAGGGTTTAAAACAAAAGAATCAGTTTGAGTGCCCAAAGGAGTTATAGCTCCTTTACTAGGTAATGCACTCATTATAGTATATACAGCTCCAGAATCAGCACTACTAGATTGTCCTGTATAATTTTGGTCAGCAGAAAAATTTGCTATTGGTTCAGATATAGGATAGTTTTTATTTTGTAAAGTCATTTTTTGTTGAACACCATCTAAATAAACTTTTATATCATCATTTGCTCCTCCAGATAAATCTTCAATAGTAGGCGAACCTGCAAATTTTATACTTTTAAAAGTTTTTTTAGCAGCTAAAGTTCCCATATCAAATAATTTACTATCCCAAGACCATGTTCTTTTTTTATGATTACTATTTCTAAAGTTCCAAATTTGATGACCATCAAGTAATATTGTTTCACCATCTCTTCCAAGACAAGTTGTTTTTATAGCTGGCATATCTAAATAATCCCATCTTCCCTTTTTGAAACTATAACAATAAGCTCTTGAAGATTCATCTGTGTAACTTGAAACACCTTCATTATATCCTTGTATTATAAAATAAACACAATGATTCTTCCCGTCAAATTGAACAAGTGGTTGATAACCTTCTTGTAAAGCTTTTTCTATAGCTCTTTTATATCCTACATTTCCCTCTGGATTAGATTCATTATATAATACAGCATCTCCTATAGGTTCAGCAGAAGTTCCGTTATGATGATACATATTATTTGCATCACAGAAAAACATTCCATAGTCAGTAACAACAACTGATTTTGAGTTTAATATACCTATACCTTCATTTACAGATTCTATAAAAAATTGGTCAGGATTTACTCTGTATAAATATTCTCTAGAAAATACATATAATTTCCCTCCCCATCCAGCTAATGCTAAAGGTTTAGAAGGCATTGCTAAAAGGTCGCTAGCCCAATTAAATACTGAAAACTTACCTGGTTGAGACCTAAATATAAAATTATCTATATCTGACTGTTCTGGATGCCATGCTCCAGAAACGAAAAGAAAATCGTTAACTGAAGCTGAAATAGAATGATTTATACTAGTATTTAAAACAGTTTCTGGAATACCTGTAATAGACTCATATGTTCCAAAAGACTTTTTGTCTTGAATTACAGCTACATACCTCCCAGTCTCATCAAGTTGAAATTGTCCTGTGGTTGATAAATTTAATTGTTTTATAAATCTAAATTCATCATATGAGTTGTTTCTTCTCCAAACTAATAAATCAGTAACTCTTTTACTTAATCCCATCTTCGAAGGACTTGGTAATTTTATAGTAAGAGTCATACCCTCATAATTTTCACCTAAAGAGCCTTCTATAAAGCTTTCAGCTATACCATCACCATCAGTATCTAATGAACCTGTGTTAGTACCACCACCACTATCTATAATATCCCAAGATTCACTACTAAGAGGACTGTCTTGGAATCCATCGTATAAATAAGACAATCTATATTCAGGGACATCTCCTATTCTAAACTCTCCTACACCTTCTAAATCAACACCCATTTCTTCTATAGAAATATCATGAATTGTTTGTGATTTATTATGCACTCCTGGTGAAGTTAAATCTGAACCTGAAGCTGTATCAGTATCTGAAGTATTAGTTCCTGCTGTAGAACCTATAAACTCACTAGGATATCTTGTAGCCAATTGTGCTCCTGCTAGGTTATCAAACCCATATGGAGTAACTTCTGTATCAGTAGCAGCATAATTGTAAAATCTATCATAATTATAACAAGGAACATTTCTTGATTCAGCATCAGTTCCCATTGTTTGCCATTGACTTCTTCTAAAAATAGATATAATAGTTTTTTTATTTTCACTGTCACCACCTAAATACAACGGACAATATAAATCGTAAGTACTACCAGCTAAAAAATCAGCTGGAGTTAAATTAAAAAATTTAGGATTTTTATTTATAAGTCTTCTTTTTGAATTTCTTGTATCCCCTTCTGAATCGGTTTTATGAAAAGGTCTCATAGGACCTAAATTCTTATTTACAATTGTTTTATGCCATAATGTTGCGTCTTCTTCCCATGGAGGTTGGTAGTCTGTTTTTGATACACTATAAGCACCAACCATACTTTCAGCATCGTCGTCACTTCCTACTGTGCCAGATATTAAAAGTGCTGAAGCTAAAAAATTTGCACCACCATAAGTGTCATAAACAGCCATATTATCTACATTATGCAAATTTATAAACCTTTGTTTTTCTTCATCGTAATCATAATCAATAAAAGAATTATCAATACTTCTCATAGCACATCTTGGATTTCTTGCTTGATTAGATTCCCAATAACTTCCACCATAAGTCTTCCAATCGGTATCTCCTGATAAAGTAGACCAACATTGAACTATTCTTCTATTTTCCCATTTAGTTCCTATTGGAGCGTTAACTCCAGAAACAATTGTACTAGGACTTGCTTCACTTAAAAAGTAATCAGAAGAATCTGGATAAAATCCTCTAACTCTAGTTCTTGTATCCTCACTACCTTCAGGTCCAGAATTATTTGCATGCCAAGTAAAATATCCAGAACCATCTACACCTCCATTAGTCATATTTGTATGATTGTAAGGATAGCTAAAGCTAGTATTAATATCTTCACCATCAATATTGTCATGTGAGCCATAAGTATAAGCAGTATTAAATATTCTCAGTCTATCAGAAGTACATTCTTGTAAATAATTATTTCCATGCCAGTTGTCTAAATTTGCTATATCAGCATGAGGGCTTCTTGTATAAAATCCAATATTTTCTACACTACTCCAAGTATTTGTTACATTTATATAATGCCCATAACCATCTTGGCCTTTATAACTATCCCAAGTACTCCATATACTATTTGATTCATGTGAATCTATATCTATTTGATTTGTCCCATTTTTATCATGACCATATCTAAATTGGCTATAAGCAGAGTGTCCTTGAGAAGGTGAAACCGCATTATCTGTACCAAAATTCGCTTCTACATCAATTTGTTTTGTTCCATCACTATCAATTATACCAGGTCTCCCTTGAGTTTCACTGCCAGAGTTCCATCTTGTTGTTACAGAATCAGTATATTGGTCAGATGTTCCAGATGGAGCTGGTGGAGAAAAGGCTACTGGACTATCATGACATTGAAAAGCTATTGTTTCGTTATCGTATAATCTAGTTGTTCCTCCATCTATTGTTCCCCATGTATACAAACCCGTATGAGTACCTAAACCCCAAGTGCCAGGTCTGTCATGCATACATCCAATCCGACCTCCATATGTAACAAATTCTCCAGATACCTTGCATATATAATTTACTTGATGTGCAACTTTTGTTGAGCCATTATCCCATACTGAATCAACATAATCTTCTCCAGCATTAAACCATTCTAAATGAAAAGGTTTCAAAGCATGTCTAAAAGTTTTTGTTACTCTAGGTTTTTGATAACTAGAATCAAAAGAACTATTTAACCAACCTATATTTTGTCCTAATTTTATAGAAGTATTTTCACCTGCATAATGAGGCATATCACAGTAACCATCAGAATTAGTGGAACAATCTTGAAGTCTAAGCGCATCATCCCAAGGTCTATAACTTCCAGTTTCTAAAGCATGCCAAAATCCAGCAGGGTCTTTAAACATAGCGCATCCTCTTGCATTCCTAGTTTTATAAAAATCCCCATAATATAACTTTCTATAAGAACTATCTCTTAGTACTGCTCCAAAAGAACCTGTGCCAGTTTGCCCATCTTCACCATACATTAATTCACCTTCTAATTTTGCTTGCACTGAATCTGTATCTTTTACAAATAAATGAGAACCTAAAAATCTTGTGTTCCAGTTATCCATAGATGTTCCATCACCAACTAAAGCCTCAACTTTATGAGCTACTAAATAATCTATATTACTTTGTGTCGAATCATATGCTATTAAATTTAAATGATACTTAGCCGCACCATCAGCCTCAGAAATATTAAGTATTCTTTCAGCATTAGTTAGTGTAGCATCACCAGGACCCTTATCTGCTACTTGGTTTAGTACTCCCTCATTAGATGTCATTGGATGACAAGTTATTTGAAATTTATCTTTAGGAAAGTATATAGGGTCATCAGTAAGAGGCCTAGAATGACCAGTTGCTTTTGGGTCTAAAACCATGGATGCACATTCTTGATAAGGAGGAGTTTTATCAAACATAAAAGCACTTGCATTAGTGCCTTCTTTTAGTTCTGTTGGCCTTATATTATAAAGAAATAAATCCCATTTATCATAAGTATCTTCTGGATTTACTTTTTTATACCCAAGCCAAACTCTCCATTTTCCATTACCAGCTCCACTAACAGCCTGGTCATCTAAATGAGCTCTATTAGAATAAGTTTCACAAACACTTCCTATATAAGAATCTAAAGGTCTATTACTCCAAGTTCTATCAACCCATTCATGTGTACCTGATGTACCGTCAGGATTTCTTATAGACCAATAAGGTTCTTCTATTAAACCCTTTCCTGATAAATCACTAACTAAAGATTCGTGTATTCTTGTAAAATTTAATTCATATGTAGTAGCTGAAACTCTTGGGTTATCTGCATCTTGACCATGCCAATTAACAACATCTAACATCCATATCATAGATGAATGATTAGGATTAGAAGATGTTATCCACAATTTTCCATGACCTGCGTAATGATTTTTAGTATAAGCACTTACTACAGGACTACCAGATGTTCCAGTTTCTGCACTAGAAGATTTTATAGTAAAAGTAGTGTTTTCTTCAGAAATTATTTGATGAGTTCCGTTATAATCATCATGAGAACCAGATATAGTTATCCAATCATCAACTATTAAACTATGACTTCCTATAGTAAAAGTAGTTGTTGTTGTAGTAGCAGATATATTAGTAATTGCAACATTGTTTAAAGTTACTACTCTTCCATTAATATGACCTTCGCCATCTGTACTTATACAATTAGCAATAGTACCTATTGTAAATCCTGTTTCATTTATTACATCACTTAAATCAATACTTGTTATTCTAGATAGAAAAGCTGTGCTAGAAGTTGTGTTCCCCGTATTTCCTGATGTAGAATATGTATATTGATTATTTGCGCTTGTTATATCTGCATCATTACATTCAGATAAGGCTATTCTGTATAATTTTGTACCATCATTTTCTATACCATAAGCCCAAGCTGGAGCCGAATGATGTGCATTGGTGCTATCATGGTCAGAATCATTTCCTAATAAAGAGCCTACATAAAGAAGTCTTGGATAACTTTGTTTATCACCATAAGAATTAGTTCTACTGTCATGACCTTCTCCAGTACCAGAAGGTACAGTAACTACTTGAAATAAATCTCCATCATGTAGTTCAACACCTTCTGCACTTTCGTCATCTATTACAGAAGTATCAGCAAATCCTATCTCTTTTATTTTTCTTAATTCAAATAAAGCATCTCCTGCTGCTGTAGCTCCTGTACTTCCGAAATTATCTCTAGCTCTTTGTTTTGCAACTGCTCCTTCCGTTCCTATATTAACCCTAAGTATCATACCTCTTTTTAAACTTTGCCAATGAAAATTATCAGCTCCATCGTCACTTGCAGCTGACCAGTCAGGTTCATATGCAACACTAGCATTTGCTAAACATTTCATTACCCATCCATTTAAACTTCTATGGCATGATGGACTTCCAGTTGCTTCTACATCACCACCTCCAAAACTAGCCCCTCTTGAACCATCTCCATATAAACTAGCAGCTCCCGCTATCATTCCGTTTGAACTTTTCATACCAGAATGTAGTAAAGGAATTGCTACATTATCAAAATCTAAACCTCCAAATTTAACTGAAGGCTCAATACAAGCAGAATTTTCTAAAAAAGTACCATCATGTTCTTCATTTAACTGTTTTCTTTTTATCTGCCCAAACCATTTACTAGGTCTTATACTTGAACTTCCTGTTCCTATATATAAATTCTTATTTCTTTCTACAGCATTAATACTATAAGCTCCATCATTTCCTAAAGGAGCTTCTATTTCATTAAATTCAATATTTGAACCATAAATATTTTCTGCATAAATTGCTCTATGTCCTGAAACACCAAAAAACATATGGCCATTATCTTTTAATATTAACTTTGCAAACCTAAAATTAAAATCACTGTTATAATCTAAAGGATAAATCCCACTACCTATAACATTAGGATAGTCACCTTGTACATCAGGAGTTGAAAAATAAGTAGTATTTATATGGTTTGAAGATGGGCCAGAAGTACTTATAGTTGGTAAATCTCCATAGTAGTTTGATGAAAATTTTATATGTAATTTTTCTAATATAGTCTCCACTTGTGCATTATACCAGGTACTTGATATTTCATTGTATAAAAAACTTCCTACTGGAGGGCCTAATGTTGTAAGTTTGGCTGATATTTTTGTAGCTATATCTGTAGTCGATGTAGAGCCTGTAAGTTCTATTCTTACATGTTCTTGAAATTGCCTAAAAATAGCATTATCATATTCACCTTGTCTAGCGTTATTTCCATCAATCCAATCTGTTGTACTGGCATCTTGAGCTAACCATACCCAATATCTTTGATTATAAGTATCAAAATGAAACCATTGTCTTTGATAATTATTTACATTGAAACTTCCGCTATGTTCTTTTATTTGAAGTCTATAAACTTGGTATCTAGGATTAGACCATCCTGCACCACTAGCAAGCCTATCTTCTTTTATAGATGTTAAAGCGCCTAACTTTGAATTAGATTCAATATTTAAAGAATAAACAGCAGACTCTTTAGGAACATCTAAAGTAGAAGGAGAACTTATAACCCCTGTATTAAAGGCTTTTATTTCTTCTAATTCTTTAGGCATATTAAGTAGTCGCTATATATACTTCAATATCACAAGATGCTGTATCAGCTTTAGCTGTTATATTTACTAAATCGCCTAACTGGTCTGTAGAAGAAGCTGCTGTATCTTTAGAATCGAAAGTATTTACAACTCCACCATCTAAATTAGCATTATAAATATATGACTGTCCTTTATCTAAAAGCACAATAAACGTATCATTATCTTCATTTTTAAATGTTAAATATATATGATTCGTATCATCAAGATTTGTTATTCTGATATATCTAACATTACCTTCTATATATTGCCCAGCAGCTTCTGTACTAGGATGAAATGTTAAGATATACTCTTCTGATGTAGTAGCAGTCATTAAACGCTTTACAACATTCTTTATTCCAGTTATAGAAAAAGAGTTCATAGAACCCCTATCCTGTCCTCCAAGTATAATACCTTCTTGTAGCTTTACAGTTAATGTGGCTGTCGAAAATGACCTAGCCATTGTCTTCCTCCTTCTTATAATTACATTTTAAATTTTCTAATACTTTTGTTCTTCTTTCTAATTCTTCTACCTTTGTATCTAATTCGTTTTTATCAAATACATATGACATTATTTTATCCAGCTTAAAATGTTTTACCATTTGATTTGCAACTGTATTTATAAGCATTTTAGGTATTATCATTCTAATTCCATTAACAACTCTTCTAGTCTATCAAATCTAGTGTCAAGCTGTGTTTCTATTTTAGCAACACTTACTTTTAAATTAGTAATTTCTTTTTCATTACTTTTAACTCTTACAACAGTTTTTTCAGATTGAGTCTCAAGTGTATCTATTTTACTTGAATAAGTTCCTGTAGTAAAAAACAAAGTACCTGCTACTGTTACTATAGTGAATATATTTCCTACACTTATAGTTGTATCAATCATCGTGCATTCCTCCTTTTTCCATCATTCTTAAGAACTTATCTTTCAATCCATTACCCGATAGTCTTGCTATTATCTCTACTTGAGCTTTAAATATTCCATTAAGTTTCTTTTGTTCCATTTGTACCAACTTTTGTTGGTCTATTAGTTTTATAATAATACCTTCCAACCTCTTGAAGTCTTGGTCTAGTTCGTTCATAAGAGTAGATTGGATGAACCTGTTTTGTTTCCAAATAAAGAACCCGAACGCCATCGCTACTGCGACTGGTATCCCAAATTGTTCCAAGATTGTAAGTATGTCCATTATTTATTCCCATCTATTAGCTCCCCCCATAATGAGGTTTTGCCATTTATTATCTGCACAACATGCACAGTAAATAAACCTCCTCTAAAGTAATCAACTACTGCAAAAGCATGTGCCCAATTAATAGCTCTACCACCAAGCCATTTATTTTTTTCAGGACTCATATCTTTTAAACATCCCATACTCCAAGCAGACTTTGGCCCATCTATATGAGTTACAGAAGCTTGCTGTAATCCGTGATGATGGCCATACATTACATTTGCACCTAACATTAAATGTGCTTTAGCATGATGCATACCAGACTTATGGTGCCCATGATAATAATGTAATTTACCTATCTTTAACCATTTTTTAGGCTCTAAATCAGCAGGATAATACTTATATCCTCTTTCCTTTAATTTAACAGCTGTATCAAACTGGTATTGTGGTAAATATGGATGTTCATTAACAAACATATTACACCATTCATCATGATTACCTCCGCATAAGTATTTTTCTTTACAATCTACTTTATCCAAAGATTCATCTATATTATCAAGAAGCTCATTGACAGCTTTAACATCTTTGTCAACTCTAGGTATAATGTACTCTAATGGTGGTTTTTTCTTAGCTTTCCATTGCCAATGAGATACACTACCCCATTCACCTAAATCACCCAAATCTATATAGATATCAGGCTTAATTATTTCTATTGCTTTCTTTACAACATTAATTGCTGCTTTGTCGTGTAAAGGTGCATGTTTGTCTGGTGTGACTATTGCACGCTTTAAAACTCCTTTATCTTTCGCCATAACTCTCCTAATTTAGTTCTTTGTCTACTTCTCCCCAATCATTGGGATTAGTCCAGGCGGAAGTCGCGTCTTCCAAGAGTTTAAGTGTTTCGTTTCTACCTAATCTTAAAAACCTATCACCACATTTTAAACATTGCCATAATAAGTTACCATCATAGGTACCTATTATTTCCAAACCTGCAATACTCTTTTTATCGCATGTAGGGCATTTTTTAGGCCTTGTTTGAAACGTCTCATTACTTTCAATACCAATTCTTTCAATTATATCTCCCTTTTCTCTATCGGTTATATCATTAAGTAAAACGAATAACTTTTCTATCATTATTTTAAAATAGCTTCTTTTACAACATCTTCAACAGAATCATATATTGCAACCAATATTTTTTCTTCTGTTTTTTCTGATATAAAAGGTACATCTACATTATCATTTAACTTTTTAATGATTTTTTCTTTCATTTCATCGTTAAATATATAGTCTGCTATCATTTCTTTTAAATCCATGTTATCTCCTTATTAAAAGTCATAGGGTTTTATAAACCCTGTAGTTGTTTTAGTTCGTTCAAATATTTTTATTCTTTGTAGTCCTTTCATAAAATCATCCATAAATACTTGGTGAGCTTGTAAATCTAAATTTGGAGGAAACTTATAACCATAAGCTATAGCCCCAGTTGCTAATATTTCATGAAATTGTTCTGGTATATCTTTTAAAGGACCACTTGTTGATAACATAGCATCATCTTGGTCTGTTCCTGCAGCAGATTGTGTAAATCTACTTCCAAATGTATCTGCATAAATTCTTATATTAGATGTTCCAGTTATAGAACAAGATTGATAATTACTTGTTCTACCATCTCTTGTAACAGCACTTGTTATTTTTTCAACTATACCAAGTCTTTTATTCTTTGCTGAAGATACAACATTAGTATCATAATCACTAATCATCCAAAATCGTTTATTATCAGAATTTGCAGTAGGAGTAGGCAGTGCTGTATCAGCACTATCATTTGGATTAGATATTTCGTCATCTTGTATTATAGGTTGGCCTATAAGTTTAGGTATTCTAACATCATTAAATTCAACTTTATCTATTTTAATAATACTAGAATCTAATCCATACCATCTTTGACCAGCTATAGAATTAAGTAAAAATGTTTTTTTAATAGCACCAGTTTTTTCAGCTATTCTATCAGCAGCCATTTCAATATACATTTCATATTGCCTACCAGAAACATCTGGATGGTGCATTTTTATTAATTCTGTTATTTGTATTTTGTTCATTTACCACTCTCCACAGGCACTCCATCACCATATTTTATCTTAACTAAATTTAATACCTTTGATTGATTAAATAATAACCATTCAGATTGAGATTTTAATAAGTTTACAAGTTCTATATCTTCTTCATCTTGAACATGATTACTTAAAAATCCATCAACTAAATTAATAGCCATTCCTATGTAAACTGCATTTCTTACATCTTTTGGAATGCCAATAAAAATTTCAGATTCACGTGTAGAATCAACAATAGAGAAGTTTTGTATACCAGACTGTTCTCCTAAATCATGAGTTACATGAGAAGATATATCTATACCAACTCCAAATATTGGAAATGTTATGTACCATATTTTTCCAGCTGGAGCACTACCTCCATTTTTAGGTAGTATATTCATTCCCCCTCCATCATTAATATACCAACAAGGATTAAAAGGGTCATTTTCATAATAAAGACTATTCTTATTTTCTGCTCCATGAACTTTATCTATAATTTTTCTAGCATCATAATAATATTGTTCATCAGCAGTAGTATCTTCATCAATATGATTTTTTCTTGCTACTTTTAAAATTCTTTTTGGATACTCATCAATAAATCTGTTTGCTCCATATGTAGCTTGGTCAGTTGTATGGAACCTTCCTCCACTAGCTGTAACATTATCTAAAATTACATCATCTCTTATTAAATTTAACACTTCAATATAAGCTCTTTCAAAGGCTTCATTTAGCATTTTATCACCAAATATATCAAAAATTTCTGCACCTACTAAAAACTGAAGATAACTTATAGGAGACTTTCCTCCAAAGTTTATGTCCATAGTTCCTATATCATCGCCATAAGGAGATAACCCTAATTCAGATTTACCAGGCAGTGTAATCTGTCTATTTGAACCAGTCAGTTTTTCTTTTTGAGCCATTACTTACCTTTTTTCTTTTTATAATGCTTTCTTCTAGTACTTGGTTTAACACCAGAATTATGCTTATTTCCTACACTATTACTATATACTTTTTTTGCCATGTTTCTCCTTATAAGGGGCCCGAAGACCCCTTATAATTTATTTATTGCTTAACTACTATGATGGGTCTTTTCCTATACCACCAATTGTTAGCATCTCATCTGCATTCCAGGTTTGAGATATAACAACTCTACAATGGTTAGAACTTTCATCACCAGCACTAGTTACAGCAACTTTAAACCAACTAAACGGGTACAAAGATAAATCAACTGTACCAGCTGAATAAGCTAAAGCTGCAGTACTGCTTGTCATAGCTGTTACAATATCATCAGCTACTTTAACATAAGTTCCGCTTTCAGAATCAGAAGCATATAAATCAGCAACAACAGCTGCTGCAGGACTTTCGTCTACTTGCAACATACATCCCATTGTTGATAAATTCATGTCTGCTCCAGCTTCTATAACATCACTATATACAGTACCTGCATTAGCCATAGCTAATCCTACAGCATCTAAAACGGTTGAAGGGTCAAGGTTATACATTCTCTTAACACCACCAACATAATCAGTTGTCCAAGCCATAATAACCTCCCTTAACTAAATTTTAGAACTGCGTGGGTTTCAGGGAGACTAATTTCAAGACCAGCTTCAGTTAAGATTTGGTCTTGACGACCATCTACACCGTTATCTTGAACATTAGTTTCTATGAAAGTATCTCGACTAATACCATTTCCACTTAGTGGTCTGTATGCTACATTTTTCATATCTACAGCAATACAATAATCTTCATATATTCCTCTTAATAAAGGTTCAGCAACAAAGTGAAGGCTACCAAAGATAGTATTTACTTTAGTTACTGAATGCCCAAAGGCACCAGGAATATTTTGAACATCAAGTTTGTATTGAGATGAACCAACTGAGTTATTCAAGAAGGAACCATTACCTAATTTATTTAAGTAAGTAATTACTTTTCTTGAA
>TARA_R100000655_G_scaffold12345_1_pt1 | contig 13893 bp, 18 predicted proteins | sample TARA_R100000655 | Tara Oceans TARA_R100000655 (sample SAMEA2622497) | marine metagenome | biome: marine biome (ENVO:00000447); feature: deep chlorophyll maximum layer (ENVO:xxxxxxxx); material: "saline water (ENVO:00002010), including plankton (ENVO:xxxxxxxx)" | depth 90 m
TTATAAATTATGGCAACAAAATGGAGGATATACTGGAGATATTGACATTGTATGTACTGCAAGTGGTTGGAAAAGTTTTATTTATGATTTAGTAGTAATCGGTCATGGAGGCGGTGGAAATTGGCGTGGATTCGCTTATCACAATGGAGGAATAACTCACGGTTATCAATCAATTAACAATAACAATGGTGCTGTAGGTTCTATGAGTTTAACTACATCAGGTCAAAGCATGACATTTTCAATTCCTCTTAGCTCTACACTTACTCATGTATTGATTGAATTTACACTTTCAACAGGAGGTGGAGACCTCATAACACAAGACGATATAGCAATAAGTATAGATTAATATGGCATTAACTAAGATTAAACTAGATACAATGGTAACAGGCAATTTGCCTGATGCTAATATTCCTAATAATATTACTATTAGTAACGCAGGTACAGCTACTGCTCTTGAAACTGCTAGAACTATTAATGGAATTAGTTTTGATGGCTCAGCTAACATTACAGTTACTTCAGCAGCTGGAACATTAACAGGCAATACTTTAGCTAGTGGAGTAACTGCAAGTTCACTTACTTCAGTAGGCACTCTTGGCTCTTTAACAACTTCAGGTTCAACAGGTAGTAATTACATAGGTTCATTTACTAATACATCAGCAACAGGTTGGGGCTTATTTGTCAAAGGTGGTTCTGATAATGCAGACTACACATTAAGAGTACAAGACAAAGATGCAAATGATTTATTGTCAGTAAAATCAGGAGGTCGCACTGGTTTTGGTACGAATGATCCTGAAAGCATACTCCACGTTAAAACTTCAACTAATACAAGTGAAAATATAAGAATACAAAACGATGATTCAATGACTACTATAGGTGTTTCATCTGATGGTTACTCATTCCATACATATCAGCATAGTTTGTATTGGTCAAGTTGGGATGGTTCTAATTGGTCTACTAAAGCTAGATTAGATAATAATGGAAATTGGGCTATTGGTAGTGGCTCTACCGTTGATACTGATAAATTTTACATTACTGATGGTGCTTCTCCTTATGGTGGTGCTAATAGAATGATTCAATTAAAAAGAAATGCAACAAATGGAAATGATTCAAGTTCTTTTTGCTCTATTTTATTTGGTAACAATTCTAATGGATTTACTATTGGTTACGGAGGAACTACAGATAGATTTAGATTTAATGATGGAGGTGGCGTAGAAAGATTTACGATTGTTAATGGTGGAGACGTTGGTATTAACGATACTGCACCTTCAACTGCATTAACAAGCTTTGGTTCTGCTTCAAGAGGTTTATCTATAAAAAATCAACAACCTACTATTTCATTTACAGATTCAGATGTTACAAAAAGAGCGCATATTGCATTTGAAGGAGGTTCAAGGCAATTATATCTTTCAAGTCCAGAATCTGATGGTATAATAACATTCCAAACAGGTGGATTTAACGAAAGGATGCGTATTTTAGCTGAACGTAAAATTGCTATGTTTGGCACATCAATTCCACAAAACTTTGGTGATGCAAGAGGACATCTTTTAATATCTTCAGAAGATAATGCAGGTGCTAATAACTACGCTGTATTACAACTACAAGGACATACTATAAACAATGATGGTTCTTTAGGTGCTATACATTTTTATGACCATAATAGTAGTAATGCGTCTATTCAAGCAAACAGACAGAATAATAGTGGTAGTGCTAAACTTATGTTTTCTACATCAGAGTCAGGTGGAAGTAAAAAAACTAGAATGACTATTTTTGACGCAGGTTCTGTTTTAATAGATAATGATAATAGTGGTTCACCTGCTCAGCTTACAGTGCAAAATGATGGAAGTACAGGATGGTTAGGTACTTGGTTAGTTTTAAATAGTAAAAATCATTCTAATCGTGGTGCAGGTGTAACAATGCACAATCAAGCTGCTGACAAAGGATTCTTTACAGGATGTCGTTATCAATCAGGATTTGAGAGGTGGAGTATATGTTTTGAAGGAAGAAATTACGCAGACCAAACAACTGCTGATTCTGACCATGAAGTATTGCACGTAAACTATGATGGTGCAGCTTACAACGACCAAAATACATGGGGTTCATCATCTGACGAAAGAATTAAAAATAGTATTGTAGATTCAAATTCTCAATGGGATGATATAAAATCATTAAAAATTAAAAATTATAAACTTACTAAACATGGAAAAGATGCTTCAACTTTAATAGGTGTTATTGCACAAGATTTAGAAAAGTCAGGAATGAATGGTCTTGTAGATGAAACAGAAGCTGATGAATTGCAAATAGCAAGATACGAAGATATAAATGAAGGAGATAAAATTAAATCTGTTAAATATAGCGTACTTTACATGAAAGCTATTAAAGCTTTACAAGAAGCTATGGAAAAAATAGAAACCTTAGAAACTAAAGTAGAAGCATTGGAGAACGCATAATGCCTTATCTTGGACATTCACCAACTAACGCTGGAAGTTTCATTGAAATTGATGATTACGGATCTTCTTTCAATGGAAGCACAACAGCTTTTACCTTACAAGTAGGTGGTGTAGATGTAACACCTAATGCTCAAAACTTATTAGTTATGATAGATGGTGTTATGCAAATGCCAGGTAGTGCATATAGTGTTTCTGGTAGTACTATTACATATACAGAAGCACCAGCTAACGGAGCAGATTCTTATGTAGTTCTTATGGGTCAATCGGCTAGTATTGGTCAAGGTACAATAGGTGCCGATGAATTAAAAATAACAGGTAATGGTTCAAGTGGACAACTCTTATCTACAGATGGGGATGGTACTTTTAGTTACCTATCAACTACAAGCATTACTTCAGTAGGTACAATAGGTACAGGTGTCTGGCAAGGGACTGCTATCGCTTCTGCTTATCTTGATGCAGACACAGCTCATCTTTCAGGTACGCAAACATTTAGTGGTGCTAAAACATTTACAGGTGGATTAACAATAGATCCAAGTGGTGATAATTATGTAACTATGACAAGTGGGGCAACTGATGCTAATTTAGGATTTTTATTTAAAAACTCATCTAATGCTCAAAAAGGTTTTGTATTATTTGATTCCGATGATTCTATACTAACACTTGATTCTGATGGTGTAATTAGGCTTGATGCAGATGGTGGTCAAATACAATTCTTAGATGGTGGTACTGAAATTGGTGTTCTTGAAAATAGTAGTTCTGATTTTATAATAGAATCAAAAGTGCAAGACAAAGATATACTGTTTAGAGGTAATGATGGTGGTACAGGCATAGAGCTTATGCGAATGAATATGTCAGGAGCTAATATAGGAATAAGCACAGGAAATAGTATTGGTGCAAAACTTCACGTTGCTGACAATAGAAGCACAGCTTATAGCAGTACAGGAGAACCTGCTGAAACTATTATTGCACATAACAAAAATGGTACTGATAATAGTGGTGTAAATAATTACGCATCACTATCATTCCAAGTAGCAGATGGAGCTACATCTCAAGGATTTATAAATTATGTAAGAACTGGTAATAATACTGGAGATTTTACATTTTCTCAAAGAACTGGTAGTTCAAGCTATGCAGAGGCTATGCGTATTTCATCTGATGGTAAAATAGGTATAAACCACACCACACCACAATTTGGCTTAACTTTAGCTCAAGGCAATACAGATAAAGAGGCAATAGGATGGGAAGATGCAAGTAATACCAAAAGAGCATCTATTTACACATCAACTTCAGATGATTTCTTAACTTTTAATGTTGCAGGTGGAGACAGAATGAAGTTAGGTAGTAATTCAAGTAATTGGACTTTGCAACTTACAGGCAACAGCCCTTATGGGATGCAAATAACAACTACTGCGTCTAACTCATCTTCACATGATATGTTTGTAGTAAAAAGAGGAGATGGAACAAAATGTTTTGAAATTTTTGGAGATGGTAATGTTTATGGTGTAAATGAATTTATTTCTGATAGGGGCTTTAGAAGTAAAGGAACATCAGGAGCTGCTCCCACAGGCGATGACCATCATAATGTACCTATTAAAATGGTAGCATATAGAAAGACTGTTTCTTCAACCGATGTTAGTAATGGATATATTGATTTTGATACAGATATATATAGAGATAATATAATTAGTGGAATAACAAATCATTTTGGAGCAGCAGCTACTAATGTTAATAACATAGGGTATAATCCAGGATATGGACATTCATTGCATTTTTATGCAGGTGGAGGTTGTCGTCTTTATTTTGGGGGCAGTGTAGTGCAAAATGATAAAATGGGTATAGTTTTATTCTTTCACGGGAGTACAGGCTAATGCGTAAAAAATTAAACGAATGGGCAGATGCAAGCAAAGTATTGCACGGATTAGTATTGATCGGATTTGCTATAGCATTTATGGTAAGTATATTAAGCTGTGAAGATGATTTTCACATAGGTAAATCAGAAGAAGAAATTAAAACAGAATTATATCAAACTATGTTTGAAGTTGATAGCATTTTATTAAGAATAAAATATCAATTAGACACTACTGATATAGATGGTACGTTTTATTTAAATGCTCAAAGAATTAACAATGGTAGTAATTAGAATTGCTTTCATTGTTATAGTATGGATAATAATAATAACAATAAACCAATAGGAGATATTGTGGCATCATTAAAAGAAAAACTAGAAGAATTAACTAAGCAGTATAAAGAGGTTTCTGAGCAAGCAGCTCAAACCAATACTATGAAAGTTAAATTGGAAGGTGCAATTGAAATGACACAAATGCTAATTCAAGAAGAAGAAGCATCGAAGGAAGATAAGAAAGACGATAAGAAAAAATAATGTCAAACGTTCAACAACAGCGAGAAGAAATGTTAAAGATGGTTACAGAAACTCGTGCCTATCAAAAAACTATTTTTAAAAAGTTAGATAGGATTGAAGAACATTTGGCAAAACAAAATGGCAGGATTAATAATTTAGAAAAATCGCAGTCGGTAGTAAAAGGTATAGGTTTAACTTTTTCTGTTATTTTTTCTGCCATATTAGCAATCATAAAAGGAGAACAATAATATGGATTCATTAATGATTATACTAGGTGTAGTTGCAGCTATTTGTGGCTCATTAGTTGGCATTGTATCTGTTCAGAATCGAAAACTTATTGTTGAATTTCAAGAGTTGGCAGAGGTATTGAAGGAAGCCCTAGAAGACAAACAGATTACTAAAGATGAAATGAAAGAAATTATGGCTGAAGTAATTGATGTTGTAGATGCTCTAAAGGAATCAACATGGCTTTTCAAGAAATAGTAGAACGAGTAATAGAACGTGAAGGGGGTTATGTAAATCACCCTAATGACCCTGGAGCGGAAACTAACATGGGTATATCTATTAAAGCTCACCCTAAAGAAGATATTAAAAATCTTACTAAAAAAAGAGCTATAGAGATATATCATCGTTACTACTGGATACCAAGTAAAGCATCACAGTTGCCCAATAAATTACAAGAAACATATTTTGATATGGCAGTAAATATGGGAACATCTCGTGCTGTTAAAATATTGCAAGAGGCTTGTAATTCGAAAGGATGCAAATTAGTTGTAGATGGTAGAATAGGACCAAAAACAATGAAAGCATCAAAAAAAATAAACAAATCAAGACTGCAAGTATACAGAATATTGTATTACACAGATCTTATAAGAAGAAGAAAATCATTAAAGGTGTTTATAGTTGGTTGGATTAGAAGGGCTATGGAAGCATGATTACTAAAAGAGCTATTGTAATACCAGACCAGCATTTTCCATTGCACGACCAACCTGCTATTAATGTAACCTTACAAGCTATGGAAATAATTAAACCAGATATTTTTATCAATCTGGGTGATGTTGGTGAATGGAGTAGTGTTTCAGCTTGGCAATGGAAAGGTAAAAAACAACCTCCTCTTGAATATCAACTTCCATTTATTAAAGAAGAAATAGAACAAGTAAATGAAGGCATAGATCAATTTGATAAAGTGTTAAATAAAATAAAATGCAAAGAAAGGTATATTTTAGCAGGAAATCATGATGAATGGTTAACATATGGTTTTTGTGAAAGATACCCTTATATGAAAGACTATACATTTAGAAAGGCTTGTAGATGGGATGAAAGAGGATATAAATATTACTCATACAATCAACCCCTTAAATTGGGTAAGGTCAACTTTATTCACGGAGCATATGCAACAACGTACCACGCTAAGAAACATCTTGAGGCTTATGGTAGTAATATTATCTACGGGCATACTCATGATATACAACGTCATTCTACTACTAAGCTTGACAGTGGAACGATTGGTGCATGGAGTATGGGCTGCCTTAAAGATATGAGTCCTAGTAAAAATAAATGGCTAAAAGGTAGACTTCATAACTGGAATCATGCTTTTGGTATTGTAGACTTTTTTAAAGGTGGCAATTTTAAAGTTGAAGTTGTAGAAATAGTTAAAGGAGTTACCTCTTTATGGGGAGAAAGGATTGAAGGTTAGTTATGGCATACGAAAAATATGAAGAAACTGAAGATATTATTGATTGGGATGCTGTTGCTAAACAACCATTGTATTATAGAAATGCAATAGCAAAAGGAAAAAGAAAACCACCAACAAAAAAAATAATACGTAAGGGTAAGCGTAGAGAGGAAAATAAAAATGCCTAGAGCAAAGAAAAAAGGTTTATACGCAAATATTCATGCTAAACGTAAACGCATAAAAGCTGGTTCTGGTGAAAAAATGAGAAAACCAGGAACTAAAGGTGCGCCTACTAAAGCACAATTTAAAAGAGCAGCTAAAACTGCTAAAAAAAGAACAAGGAAAAGAAGATAATGGCTAAATCACCTGCATGGCAACGTAAAGAAGGAAAATCACCCAGTGGTGGATTAAATGCTAAAGGTAGGGCTAGTTACAAAGGTGGTACGTTAAAAGCACCTGTAACTCAAAAAAATCCTAAAGGTAAAGCTAAATCTAGACGTGCATCATTTTGTGCTAGAATGTGTGGAATGAAAAAACGACTTACTGGCAAAAAAACAGCAAATGATCCAAACTCTAGAATAAATAAAGCGTTAAGAAAATGGAGATGTAAATGTCGTTAGAGACTGAGCAACAAGAGCAAAGACGCATAGAAGATGAAATTATTGACAACTTTAATTATCAAGAAGCTGAATCATTTATGGATTTAGTTGATTACGATGAGGAATATATAGAAAAAGATGCCGAAGAAAAGTATAGAAATAAATCCGTTTGATGGTGGATTAAATAACTACGCAGATGCTCGTGATATAAAAGAAAACGAGCTTGCTGTAGCAACTAATGTAGATACAGACCAACCTGGTCGTATTATGATAGGCAAACGTACTAAAGATATGTCTGCAAGGACTGGACCTGCGTCTGTTTCTGCTGGAACAGGCTTGTTTCAATATAACTCTGATTATAATACTAGTAATGCTGGAGTACCGACAGAATATCAATTATTGTATGATAATAACACATTGTATCGCAGAGATGTTAGTTCTACTAATTTTACATCTATAGCTTCATTAGGTTCTGGATATAATCCAGTTTATTATGCATTAGATGGAAACATAAGATTAGGTGATGGGAATCTATCTTCTGACACTAAATTTGTTGGAGTAACTGATGTTGATAATTTTGCCAATAATCAAGCATTAGCTTTAACTATTGTTAATAGTTATATAGATCCTCCTACAGATGGTGATTTAACAAAAGATCCTGCTGACCAAACTGCAGCTCCTTCTAGTCAAAGTACAAATTATATTGATATGATTGTACAACAAAAAACAGGAAGCAAAACAGATTGGTTTACATTTGATGGTAGTGATAGTTCAGATAAACAACTTACTAGTATAAAAAATGGTGGTATTAGTAGCAATCCAAGTGTTGTCTCAGCTGCTACAATAACTGAGTCAAATATAAATTCACATTCGCTTATAGACACAAGCCACACATTAAATGGTTCAACTGTTAATGCGTCTGATGGTGAATACTATCATGTAAATAAAGAAAACGGAAGTGTTACTTATAGTGAGTGTCAAATATTTTTTGCTTCAGGGCAAGAAACATCTTTTGAAGATAAAAGTATATTTGTTGATTTGTATATTCCTTCTGGAACTAAATCTAATTTAAAAACTGAAGCTATTGTTTTTGAAGTTGGCAACAATGAAAGCAATCATTATAGATATAATATTGCTAACTCACAAATAACAGAAGATCAATGGCAAACACATGAATTAAAATTTGGTCATCACGATAGCCAAGATGGCAGTCCTAATGCTGTTGGTATTTTATATTTTAAAGCAACTGCTCAATTTCAAAGCAGTAGCAATACTAATACTGATTGGGGTATTGACGAACTTAAAACTGGTGATATTACAGTAGGTACATGGAATGGTAGATACAGATTTTTTTATAGTTGGATATATGATAAAGTGCAAGAGAGTATACCTTTTAAGTTTAACAATCAAACTACTTTTTTTGAAGTAGAAAATAAAATATTGCAATTTAGAGCGCATTTAAAATTAAGCAGTAGTCCAGGTGATAATGATAGAATTACTGGAGCTAATGTTTATTTTGTTGAATATGATTTAGATGACAATCCATTAGATACAGATAAAAAATTATTAATGGAAATAGATGTAGAAAAAGGAATTAAAAAAGTAGGTGGTGAAACTTTTGAAGCATGGGGTCAAGCAACAGGTGGCAGTTCTGGATTTGAAGCACCTTACAACAATGCGCATACTAATTATTTACAAATATTTGACCCTAGTGGATTAGAAACATTTTCTACAAAAGCTGGATATAGTGAATATGAAAAACTTAAAAAAATAAAATTTGCTACTGCAGTAGCAATGAATAGACGTTCTTATGTTGGTAATGTTAAAATTACAGATTCTAACAATAAAGAAACTTTGTATTCTGATAGAATATATAAATCAGAACCAAATATGCCAGATGTATTTACTGAATTAAACTATGTAGATATTGCAATTAATGATGGTGAAAAAATAACAGCATTAGCAAATCTAGGTGATTTGTTACTGCAATACAAAGAACGCTCTATGTACATCATTAACTGCACACAAGAAATAGAATACCTAGAAGATACACATGCATTTAGAGGAGTATGGGGGCAAGGAGCAGTATGCACAACTGATGCTGGTATAGTGTGGGTAAATAAACACGGACTATTTTTGTTTAATGGGAAACAAGTCACTTCTCTTATAGATAACAAAATAGATCCAACGTATTGGGCAAGTAAAATAGGAACAAAACCTCTTGTTGGGTACGAACCAACAAATAGGACTATTTTAGTCGTAGGTGACTCTGATAACGCTAGTAATGGTTTTGTTTTTTCATTAGTTGCTAATTCTTTTAATTATATAACTGCTACTGGTGATTTAAGTGGAAATTTATTTACAACAGACATGACTAACTTAGTAAGCAGTAATACTGGAGTATTAAGTTGGTATATAGATAATGGTAGTGATGTAAAAGAACAAGAATGGGTTACGTCTTTAGGCGATACGCATATTGAAATATTAACAAGAGATCAAGATTTTAAAGACCCTGCAAGACGCAAAATGGTTAAAAACGTTTATTTAACGTACAAACTTCCAAGTGGTCAAGCAGTTCCAACTATAAAATTTAGAACAAACGGTGGCACAACTGATTACAGTTTTGATGCTGCTTTATCAGCTGGTCATAATGATTGGTATACTCAAGTATTAAAACCAGCAACATCAGCACAAGCCAATAATATATATAGCTTTCAAGTACGCATATATGGGTCAACAGGCAAAGATTTTCAAATTAACGACATCAACGTCGTCTATAGAGATAAAGTGCTTAAATAATGCCAAATAAAGAAGCAAAACAAAGAAAACGTATGCGTAGGCTAAAGACTAAACAAATTAAAGAACGCAAAGCAAAATTGCGTAGACAAAAAAAAGATGCCAAGCGATAAACAAACTAGACAACAACGACACCAAACACAGGTAAAAACGCAATCTGGTAAAGCAATACGAGGAGCGCAAGCTACTGAGTTTGTTAAAGGTTCTGGTTTTCGTAAAACTGAGTTTATTGGAGGTAAAAAGTTTTTTACACCTATGAGTTCTGACCCTAATGTATCTGGAGCTGGTGGAGATGTTACTAATATAACTGTAACAGGCTCTAGTGGTGGTGCTGGTGGTGATGTTAAATCTGATGGCACTGTACATTTTACAGCTCCACAAACTGGTGTAGCACCTACTTCTGATTTGCATTTAGCTACAAAAAAATATGTAGATGACGAAGGTGTGGTAAGTGCTAACTCTATAACTGTTGATAAACTGCAACAAATTAATACTGATACATTTTTAGGTAGAGATACAGCTGGTACTGGTAATGTAGAAGTAATAACATTAGGTCAGCTTGAAACAATGCTTAACCTTGGACAATTTATATCTAGTGCTAGTACAAATACTTTAACCGATATGGCTACTTCTAGTCCTTCTGCTGGTCATTATTTAAGACATAATGGAACTGCTTTTGTTAATACTGCATTTGTAGTTTCAGATATAAGTGGATTACAAGCAAGTCAAATACCAGCATTAGCTACAAGCAAAATAACAAGTGGTACGTTTGCAGATGCAAGAATATCTGAAAGCAGTGTAACACAACACTCAGCAGCAGTTAAATCTTCAGCTAGTCTTATGAATAATTTCTTTTTTCAAGAAGCTGATACTAGTACTACATCAGTTGAAGAAGACCATAAAGTTAAAATTGTAACTAATAATGGTGGAGCTCATGGAACAGGAACGATATCTACTAGTGGAAGTGGTAGTTCAAGTGTACATACTATAACATTAAATACCCCGAATACTGTTTATAGTGCTGGTACAAATGTTAGTTTTAGTGGCACTCAAATAAACGCAACTAATACAAATCAGCTTACAAGATTTTATATGAGAGATGATGATAATGACGCTGTTTATTTAGCTCATGACCATTATGTAAAATTTGCTACTAGTGGAGGCGTAACTACTAATTGGAGTGCTACAGATGCAGCAGGTAGTTCAGGAGACCCTCATATACTTACAATAGCATTTGATCAAAGCAGTATTACAACCGTAGGTACTATTACTAGTGGAACGTGGAGCGGTAGTGTAATTCCAAGTAGTAAACTTGACGCAGACACAGCACACTTGTCAGGTACACAAACATTTTCAGGAGCAAAAAGTTTTAATGCAGCATCTACAATGTCTGGATTACAGATTAATGCTGGAAGTGGAAATAATGTAAGTGGTCAAGATGCTAGTCTTTATGTAAGTGCAACTTCAGATAATGATTGGGGTATATGGGTTAATAAAGCAAGTAATGAATACGGTGTAAAAATAAGTGTTGCAACTGATAGTAGTCTTGGATTAGCAGTTTACGGAGGAACAACAAAAAAGTTTAGCGTAACAGGAAATGGAGTAGTAGACACAGGAACATGGAATGGTTCATCAATATCTGCTACATATATAGATTCAGCAATACCTCGTCTTTCAAGTACGCAAAGTTTTACAGGTGATAATACATTTACAACTAAAATAAAAGTTGGTACAACAGCTAGTTTTCCACATACAGATACTGACCTTTTAGTTGGCGGAGTTAATCATAGCAGTTCAAGTGCTATTGCTCAATTTGCAGGTTTTATAAGAGTGCGAGGTCATGCAATTATACATGATGGGTCTAGTGCTAATGCTGTAGGTTGGATGTATGGAAATGGTGGTTTACAAACGTATTCAGAAAGTAGTGGTACACAAAATGTATACGCTGGAGCTGATGTAGTAGCTTATTATTCTTCTGATCCAAGATTGAAAACAAATAAAAAAAGAATTGAAAAACCATTAACTTTATTATCAAAAATTAATGGATATACGTTTGATTGGAAAAAATATGCATCAAAATTTGGTTCTCATCTTGTAGGAAAAGACTATGGTGTTATGGCAGATGAAATAGAAGAAGTAATGCCAGAGCTTGTACATGACAGAGATAATGGATATAAAGGTGTTAAGTATGAAAAGATTGTACCTTTGCTTATCGAATGTATAAAAGAACAGCAAGTACAAATAAACCAATTAAAGAAATGGAAGAGTGATAAAAAATGGATATAATTAAAAATTACAAAGCTATGAAAACTGCTAGTAAAATAGCTATTGCTACAGATGACAATTCTGGAATTAAGGTAACTAAAAAACAATTTAATTCTGATACTGGAGAAGCTTTAGATGACAAAGTAGAGTATCTTAATTTAGAATTTGTTACTAATAGAATAAGTGCTATAGATACGATGACTACAGAATTAGCTGCAGAAAAAGCAGATTTAGAACAATTTAAAACAGATGCAGAGGCTCTTTAATGGCATTACCTAGTTCAGGTCAAATATCTATTAAACAGATATATAATGAAGCAGTGGGTACTGGTGGTCAAGGTAATACGCCAAGTAACGTACATATAACAGCAGGTTTAACAAAAGTAAGTAACTTAGTTACCTCTATTCTTACAGGATATGGTGGTATAACTAGTCCAGCTGCAGATACAGAAAATTTAAACAGTTCAACACCACATGCTTTGTCAGAGTTTTATGGTGTAGATTATGATGGAGTATAATTTAAACAGGACAATATTATGGCATATAAATCAAGAAATTTAAATATAACAAGAAACAGAGCAAGTGCTGCAAATACAAGTGCTTTAACAGATTTAAATGATGCATTATCAGGAATGAATGAATTTAAATCAGGTGTACAAGATTTGTTAAAAATAAAAAAACGAACTGATAAAGATAAACAAAGCATACAAAAATTAGTTACATTACAACAGTTTAAAAATTTTTCTGAAGATATGTCAATGAAAGAATATGAACAATATAAAACTAATTTTATGGATATGGTAGAAAAAGATAAGATAGAAGACTATACGTTTCCTGATTTTGAAGATTTTTACAAACAAAGAACTTTAGCTACAATAAAAGGAGATACTTATAGTCCTTCTGATTTAAAAGTAAGTTATGACAATTTAAATATTGAAAAAATGAATAGAATTATGAGGATGAAATAATGCATAGACCAGGACATAAATACGGATTAGATGCTTTTTTAGAACAAGATATGTCAAAATTTGATACTGATTTTGGTATGACTACTGATACTACATCATACTCTATGCCTTCACAGCCAACTATAACTCCTGTTCAATCTATAGGAGGAACTAATCAACCTATGGGTAATGGTATAGATCCAAGAGGAAACGCACAGGCACAAGCAGTTACAAACTTAACTACACCACCACCTGACCCTACATCTGCAATAAACATGAGTGAAATGTATCCAGATGCTCCTAGACCTACAGTAACTGGTGGAATACAAAATACAGAACAAGCATATAATATGACAGTATCTCCAACAGAACAAGCCTATCAGGCTAGTCTTGAAAATCCTAAAATGGCATTATCTAGGTTAGATAAAGAATATTTTGCAGCTAATCCAGAAATGGCTTCAGCAGATGCAGTGGCTTCAGCAGGTGCAGATGCTTCAGTAAAAGCAGGAGGGAAAATTTCTGCAGGTACAATAGCACAAGGTTTATCTATTGGTCGTGACCTTATAGGTGGTATACAAGAAATAGGGCAAAGAAGACAAAATGTTAAATCTTTAGACAAAACAATAAGCTCATTAACATCTATGTTAGGAAGTTTAACAGAAAAAAGAGCTAGTGGAATAGAAGCTATGGATGACCAATATCAAGAAGGCGTAAGGCGTATGGATGCTAGGTCTTCATTGTCTTTAGGTCAAAGACTTGGTAAAGCTAGAAACAGAAGGGGCAATATAATTTCAGGTAGTCAAGAT
>TARA_R100000655_G_scaffold76182_1_pt1 | contig 13855 bp, 21 predicted proteins | sample TARA_R100000655 | Tara Oceans TARA_R100000655 (sample SAMEA2622497) | marine metagenome | biome: marine biome (ENVO:00000447); feature: deep chlorophyll maximum layer (ENVO:xxxxxxxx); material: "saline water (ENVO:00002010), including plankton (ENVO:xxxxxxxx)" | depth 90 m
ATTTACAGCAGGAGTTCAATATGGAATTTCTGAGGATCTTGTTTACTATTCTTAATAAATTAAATTAACCTTAAAAAGAGGTAAGTGGGGACAAACTTACTTACCTTTTTTTTTAAATAAAATATATAAATTATGGCATGTGCATTAACAACAGGAAGAAAAGTACCATGTAAATCAGCCTTTGGTGGCATTAAAACAGTATATTTGGCAGATTTTCCTGTCACAGCAACTGTAGATGCAGACCAAACCATATCAGCTTTCTCTGGATCGCCAACATGGTTTCAGTTTGATTTAAAAGGAAATTCTTCTTTAGAAACTACAATTACAAGTTCAAGAGATAATGGAACAACATTTTACACACAAACATTAAATTTAACTTTAACATATTTAGATAATCTTACTAAAAATGAATTACAACTTATTGCAGTAGCAAGACCAGTTGTTGTTGTTGAGGATTATTATGGAAACCAGTTTTTGTGTGGTTATGAAAATGGAATGGAAGTGACAGGTGGCACAATAGTTACAGGTGCTGCAGCAGGTGACCTATCAGGGTTTACATTAGTTATGGAAGGTTTAGAAGAAACTGCTCCATACTTTATAGATGCAGGGGTTGTATCAGCTTCAGCTTCACAAATCGTACCTAATTAGAAATTCATTCTAATTAATCTTTAAAAGAAGCACTCTATATGGGTGCTTTTTTTATTTTTACAAATAAACATTTTATTTTCGTTATATAAGTATGATTGTACTTAATACATCCACGCCTCAAACTTTAAAAGTTATAGCAAGAGAGTATGTTAGTGAGTTTACATTTTCTTATGAAGATGATCAAACAAATGTAACAACAGAAATACCAATATTAAATGCAACAACTTCAGGGAATTATTTAACATGGTCACAAACCTTTAACCCTATTTTAGTTGTTAATCATTTTTATAATGTTGAGTTATTTTCTGACTTTGCTTTTTGGAACACAAATTATAGTTTGTGGCAAAACTGGAATGAATTATGGAATGATACGAGTAATTTTAAAAATGTATTCTATAGAGATAGAATATTCTGCACAGATCAATTAGTTGACCAAAAAAATGGTGATTTTTATGATATTAATAAAGGTCAGTTTACAACTACAGATGCAGGCAATAATGAGTATATTGTAACATCATGAGAAAAAATTTAAAAAGAAATAAAAAAGGGCAATTTGTAAGGCATAACTCTGAATATAGTTTTGTTAATTTAAGCACCTATACATCACCAGAAATTGTAGAAGTTAATAACAGGGACTGGGTTGATTATGGTGCTGACAATAATTATTTTCAATATTTAATTGACAGATACAATGGTAGCCCAACAAACAATGCAGCAATTAATGGCATTAGTCAGCAGATATATGGTAAAGGATTAAATGCAACTGACTCAGCTAGAAAACCAGAAGAATATGCACAAATGGTATCATTGTTTAAAAAAGATTGTGTTAGAAAACTTTGCTATGATTTAAAATTAATGGGACAATGTTCTGTGCAGGTTATATATAATAAAAACAGATCCAAAATTGTAAAGTTAGAACATATACCAGTTGAAACATTAAGGGCTGCAAAAGCCAATGAAGAGGGTGAAGTACCTGCATATTATTATTTTAAAGATTGGGCAAAATTAAAACCAAATGAAGTGCCTAAAAGAATTCCTGCTTTTGGAATGTCAAAAGAATCAATTGAAATACTTTACATAAAACCTTATAAAGCAGGCTTTTATTATTATGCTCCTGTAGATTATCAGGGAGGCTTACAATATGCAGAGCTTGAAGAAGAAATATCTAACTATCATTTAAACAATATAATGAATGGTTTAGCACCAAGTATGTTAATTAATTTTAACAATGGCACACCTAACCAGGAAGAAAGACAATTATTAGAACAAAAAATTGCACAAAAATTTGCAGGCACATCAAATGCAGGAAAATTTATATTAGCATTTAATGATAATAAAGAAGCTGCTGCAGATATAACGCCTGTGCAATTAAGTGATGCACATAATCAATATCAATTTTTAAGTGAAGAATCGCAATCAAAAATACAGGTAGCACACAGAATTGTTAGTCCTTTTTTATTAGGTATAAGAACAAATTCTGGTTTTTCGTCAAACTCAGATGAAATAAAAGTATCCAGTTTGCTTATGGACAACACAGTTATAAGACCATTTCAAGAATTGCTAATTGATTGTTTTGATAAAATATTAGCTTATAATAATATTTCCTTAAACCTCTATTTTACAACATTGCAACCTTTAGAATTTACTGAGGTAGATTCTGAGTTACAAGATAAAGAGGATATTGAAGAAGAAACTGGTTATGAATTTAGCACAGATTTAACTTCTAAACCTGTTGATGATGATTTTGCAATTATTGATGACAGGCTAGCTTATTCAACAATAGAAAAAGCAGAAGAAATGGCTAAAAATATTGGCTGTGAGGGAACACATGAGCATGAATATGAAGGTAAAACATGGTATATGCCCTGTAAAGATCATGTAAAAAAATTAAAAAAACCATGTCAGCCAGGTTATGAGCAATATGGAATGAAAATAAAAGATGGAAAAAAAGTTCCTAATTGTGTTCCATTAGCAACTGAGCTTTGTGATGACGATGCAAAAAGCGTTGTTGGTAGTTTAGCAAAAACTGGAAAACCTATTGATGAATTATATGAAGAAGTTGCTGTTTTAAAAGATGATAAAATAAGTGCTGAGGATTATGCTGATTATTTAATAAAACCAAAAAAATCAACTTTGGCTAAAATAAAAGAATTTGTTGGTCTTAAAGGAGCAACTGAGGATAATGTAGGAAGCACCAGAGATGGATCAGCGTTTAGTTATTTAGACAGCAAAAATGGTCTTTATAAAATTCGTTATAGATATGCAAATGGCAAAGGTTACACAACAACTTCAAAATCAAGAGCATTTTGCAGGGAAATGATGAGATTATCTGGCAACAGAAGGTCTGGTTTAGTTTGGAGAATAGAAGATATTGACAGAGCTAGTAATTTTGAAAGTGTAAATGTAGAGTTTAGGCATAAGCCCAGTATTAGATATGATATATTTAAATTAAAAGGTGGCATATATTGTCAGCATGTTTGGGAGAGGGTTTTGTTTAGATTAAAAAGTGGTAAATATGAAAGTTCAAACTTAGATAATTATAAAAGAACTGGATCAATTCCTAGATCTTATATAAAAAATCCAAGAGGGACACGACAAAGTGAAATTGCAACTGATAAACTACCTGGCAGAGGTGCATATCCAAAGAGATAAATTATGGCAACACAATTATTTATAAATAGAACAGATTTAGTTAGAAACAGTATTATTGATGGCAATGTAGATACTAATAAATTTATACAGTTTATTAAAATTGCTCAGGAGATCCACATACAGAACTATATGGGAACTGAGCTTTACAATGAGCTAATTAGTAAAATGCCTAATATTGATCAAGTAGCTAATGCTAAATATAAAACATTATTAACAGAATATATACAACCCATGTTGATCTGGTTTGCTCAGGTGGAATACATTCCCTTTGCTGCATACCAAATAAGAAATGGAGGGGTTTATAAGCATGTTAGTGAGACAAGCGAAACAGTAAGTAAAAACGAGGTGGATTTTCTGGTAGAAAAAGCAAGAACAAATGCTGAATGGTACTCTAGAAGGTTTATTGATTATATGGCTTTCAATCAAAGTTTGTTTCCTAAATATGTATCAAACTCTAATGATGACATTTATCCATCTCAAGATGCAACATTTAATGGGTGGGTATTATGAGTTATAAAGGAAGCACATGGAAATCAAAACCAAAGGAAAAAAATTTGAGAAAATTAAAAATATTTTTAAAAAAAATAGAAGAAACTAAAAAAGAACAAGATGGCGACATTAAATAATACAAGAATATCAGATACTTATTTTGGTCTAATAAAGACCATTGACAATGCTGTTATATCTGCAACACTTAAACAACTAACTGATGGATCAGGAAATGCAACTGGTTTATATATAAACAATGCAGGAGATTTTAAGGTCAATTCTGTTTTAGAATTTGGCTCTTTAAAAGATACAGGAGAAAATATAACTATCACAAAATTTGTGGATGCTGCTGATGGTATTGGTAACAATAATAATGATACAACCATACCAACAAGTGCTGCAATAGTTAGTTATGTAGCTGCTCAAATCACAGCAGAAGATTTAGATTTTACAGGAGATGATGCTGCAGTAGCAGGAGATGTTGATTTAAATAGTGAGCAATTTAGAATATTAGGAACAACAAATGAGATTGAAACTTCAGTTGTTTCAGCAGGTGGAAATCAGTTAAGAGTTGGAATAGTTACAAATCCTGCATTAAGTGGAAATGTATCAATAGCAGGAAATATAGATTTTGCAGATAATGCAAAGGCAAGATTTGGAGCTTCACAAGATTTAGAAATTTATCATGATGGCTCACATTCTTATATTAATGAAACAGGAACAGGAAATCTAAGAATTTACACTAATGATTTAGAAATAAAATCAAATGCAGGCTCAGAAACCTTAGCTACTTTTGCAACAAATGGTGCAGTTAGTTTATACCATGATGACACATTAAGATTATCAACAAGCAATTCAGGACTTTCAGTAACAGGAAAAATATCAGGTTTAACAGACCCTACAGCAAATCAAGATGCTGCTACAAAAGCCTATGTAGATAGTTTAGATGCAGGAAGTGATTTAGATTTTGGTGGAGATAGTGGCACAGGAGATGTTAATTTAAACACTCAAACTTTTTTAGTATCAGGGACAACAAATCAAATCACAACAAGTGCAACAAATCAAGAATTAACTTTAAGTTTACCAAGTACAGTTCACAGAAATTTACAGGGAAATGTCACAGGAAATTTAACAGGAAATGTGACTGGTGATGTTACAGGAAACATTGCAGGAGTTGGAACTTTGTCAGATGGATCAACTGCTGTAACACAAGCAAGTTCAGATGATTCAACAAAAATTGCTACAACAGCATTTGTAAAAAGTTTAGACAATGCTTCTGATTTAGATTTTTCAGGAGATTCAGGAACAGGGGATGTAACACTAAACACACAAACATTTAGCGTTATAGGAACTGCAAACGAAGTTGAAACTACAGCTAGCAATCAACAATTACAAATAGGGCTACCCAGTTCAATCAATGTGAACTCTGCATCAGCAACAATTCTACAAAATGCAAGAGACATCTCTCTAACTGGTCAGGCGACTGCCACAATAAGTGGTTTTGATGGTAGCTCTAATGTATCTGGTGCAGTCACATTAGATAATGATTCAGTAACAGGAAAAGTGCTAACAGGTTTAGCGTCTCCAACAGCTTCAAATATTTTAGCAAGTGATTCTATTTTACAGGCATTTGGAAAAGCACAAAGTCAGATTAATACTTTAGCAGGTGGTTTAAGATTCATGGGAACATGGAATGCAAACACAAACACACCTACTTTACAGAGTGGAGGTGGCGAAGCAGATTCAGGAACAACAACAGGAACTGCAACAAATAAATTAATCCAGTCAGGACAAAACTTTACAAGCACAGTCACAAATGGTGACAAAGTTATAAACCAGGCATCAGGAGCAACAGCTTTAGTTACAAATGTTGATAGTAATACTCAATTAACACTTGATGCAGACATTATGATTTCTGGTCAAGAATATACAATTGACAATTCTCCTTTTATAACACAGGGACATTATTTTGTTGTTTCAGTTGGTGGAACTTCATCATTAAATGGTTTGTCAAATTGGGCAGTTGGAGATTGGGTTATTGCAGGAGCAGGAAATGTTTGGGAAAAATTAGACCATACTCAAGTTGATGGAACAGGAACAGCAGGAAACATTGCTAAATTTAGTTCAACAAATGTAATTGCAGATTCTATAATGTCAGAATCTGGAAGTACAATTTCTGTTACAGGAAGTTTATCAACATCTCAAGATGTAAATAGTTCAGGAGATATAAATATATCAAAAACATCAGGTGCATTATTAAATATAAATACTGCTCAATCAGGAGCAGATTCAAAAATTTTATTACATGAGGGAACAACAGCAAGTCCTGCAAATGGTGCATCAATAAGATATGATGGATCTAATAATTTATTTAAAATTGGTGTTGGCACAAATGTAGACACAACAAGATTAACAATAGATAGAGGAACTGGACTTGCAACTTTTGCAAATAATGTTACTGTAACAGGACAATTGCTTGTTGGAAGTGGAGAATATATATCATGGGGATCATCTGGAAGTGCAGCTATAGAAGGAAGCACAGTTGCAAACAGATTAAGATTTTACACTAACTCAGCACTTGCTTTAACTTTAGAAGCTGACCAAGATGCTAAATTTGAAAAAAAGGTTGGTATTGGAATCACACCTGCTGAAGTTTTAGATTTAAAAGCAGCTTCTGGAGATACAAGAATAAGATTAGATGCTGTTAGTGGAAGTGATACAGAAATTAAATTCTTTAATGATGGTACTGCTCAGTATACAATAGGGCACGATGATGCTAGTGATGAGTTTAGAATTGCTTATGCTAATGTAGAAGCACCTATTGTAAAAATTGATAAGTCATATAATGTTGTTATTGGAACATTAGCAGCAAACGAAACAGCAACTTTAGTAGTAAATAATGAGGGTGGAAATACTCCAACTGCTAAATTTATGTCTAGAACAAATAAATCTATTGTTCAAATATCAGACAATGACACAACAGGTTACTTGAGTGCTGAGGGTGGAATTTTTAGTGTTGGTAGAGCTGCAGGATCAAACAATAATAATATAAATATTGAAAATGGAGGTGAGGTTGGTTTTGGAACTCAAGCTCCCAACCACAGAGTTGATATTTATTCAGAAGATAATGTAGCTTTAAGAATACACAGACCTAATGCAACTTTAGATTCTACAAATCCAGGTGGAATTGGTTTTTCTACCAGAGGAGATGGTGTTACAAGTACAACTGACACGAGGTCAGGAATATTTAGTTATTATAATGGAAATTTATTTTTCAGTACAAACACATCAAGTATAGTTGCTGATCCTTATGCTTCAAGAAGATTAGAAATAAGTAGTGCAGGAGTTGTTACAATTAAAGGAAGTTTAGGCATTACAGGAGATGGATCAAATGCTGCAACCTTAACAGAAAGTTCAGCAGGTATTTTAACTATAGCTACTGTTGATGATTTAATATTAGATTGTGGAGGAGATTTAAGTTTAGATGCAGCAGGAAATGATATAAGATTAAAAGTTAATGGAGTTGAATATGCTAAATTTAAAGATGATAGTGATGACTTAGCAATATTTTCATCAATACAAGACAAAGATATTTTATTTAAAGGAAATGATGGTGGTAGTACAATAACAGCTTTACAATTAGATATGTCAAATGGTGGCTCTGCTACATTTTCAGATGATATTGATTTAGGAGATGATAAAAAATTAAATTTAGGTGCATCTTCAGATTTAAAAATTTATCATAGTGGGGGTGCAAGTAGTTATATAGAAAATGGAAATGGAGATTTTTATATAATGCAAAGAACATTAAATGGAAATTTGGTTTTTCAATGTGATGATGGAAGTGGTGGAGATGCAACTTATTTTCAATTAGATGGGGGTAGTTCTGCAACAAATGAATTATATACTAAATTCCCAGATTACTCAAGATTAGCATTTGGTAGTGGAAAAGATTTACAAATTTACCATGATTCTGCAAATTCTTATATACAAACATCTACAGGCAGTGCAGGAGATTTATATATTCAATCTCAAGGCTCAGGACACGATTTATATTTACAAGCAGTAGATGATATATTTATTAGACCTCAGGGAGGGGAAAATGGTATAAAAGTTATTGGAAATGGAGAAGTTGAATTATACCATAATAATGTTAAAAGGTTTGAAACCACAAGTTCAGGGGTTAATGCAGTTGATTTAATTTCAGTAAACAAATCTAATTCAGGACAAGAAGGTGGAGGTTTACTTTTAAGAAATGCAGCAGGTGGCTCTGGTGCTTATAATAGGATATATTTTGCACCAACAGCAAGTAGTTATACAACTCGTTGTGCAATTATACAGGGAGAAAATACTGATGGTAATAATAATATGGCTCTTGTATTTAAAACAAGTGCAGGTGCAGATCCAACTGAAAAAATGAGAATAGACAACAATGGAAATGTTACTATTCAAAAAAGTGCTTTATATGTTGGAAATGATCAAACAAGTGGAGTTACAGAAGTTGTATTAACAAATAAAGACACAAGTTTAGTTGATGCAGGAGACATACAAAACAAATTAAGAATGAGAGGTCTTTTTTATGACCAATCATCATCATTATTAGTTGAAACTCAAATTTGTTCAGGACACGAATCAGCTAATGGTAATGGAAACTCATTTTTAGCTCTTTACACACAATCAGGTGGAAGTTCTCCAACAGAAAAATTTAGAGTTAGAAGTAATGGTGCTATAAATTTAGCTACAATTAAACCAATAGGGCATAGTTTTACAAATGGAACTATTGCAAATGGTGCTTCAGTTACTTTTAATGCAAATGTAGCAGGTGGAAATCAAGCTGCAGGATTTTTAGTAATTTCAGCAGTACCTAATAGTGCATCAGCAGGAGGGGCAGTTGGTATATTCACTCACATACATACACAGGGTGCAAATATATATAGTGAACTAAGTAAAAGAGAAGAAAATAATATAACAATTAGCGAAAGTGGAGGAGTATTTACTATTAGCAATTCAAGTGGGAGTACAATATATTATCAAGCTAAAACACTTAATATGGTAGATTTTGATTCTACAATAAATGGGTATTAGAAAAAAATGTAATTGTAAATAATTATATTTGAATATTATTAACAATAAATTTTAAAACAATGAGTAAAATTAAAAAAGAAGAATTAGAAAAATTACAAGAGTTCCAACAAAAATTAGGTGCTATTAAGCATGATTTAGGATTATTAGAAACTCAGAAGCATAGCTTATTACATTTATATGCTGATGAAATTGCTAAGCAAGAAGAACTTAAAAAAGAATTAGAAGATTCTTATGGAAAAATAAACATAGATTTAAAAGATGGAAGCTACGAAGAAATCAAAGAAGAAGATAATAAGTAAACACATATCTTATAATGAGGGTGTGAGGTCTGCAACTGCTACAAAGTTAAATATTGATAATAAACCATCAGATGACATTTTGAAAAAAATGGTGGTGGTTGCAGAAGAGGTTTTTGAGCCATTAAGAGATTGGTGCAAACACCCAATTAATGTCAATTCGTTTTACAGGTGTGAAGATTTAAATACTGCAATTGGTGGATCTAGATCTAGCAGCCATATAAAAGGCGAAGCAATAGATATTTCAACATTAGGTAAAAAAACTAATGGCGAGCTATTTGAGTACATAAAAGAAAAATTAGAATTTGATCAACTCATCTGGGAATTTGGAAATGACCAAGACCCAAGATGGATTCATGTTAGTTTTAAAAATAAAAAAGACAATAGAAAAGATGTGTTAAGGGCTAAATATAAAGGTGGCAGAGTTACCTATCATAGAATAGGATGAAATATGAAGTTGCTATAATAGACAGATCGTTACAATGTTTTGCGTTTATTATAGGATTTTCTGTACACCCAAAAGACAGAGAAAATGATTTTTTAGAAATTAATTTTTACTTCTTTTTTTTAGTATTACATATAAAAATATATTAAAATGCCAATACCAAAGAGAAAACAAAACGAAAAACAATCTGACTTTATGATGAGATGCGTTCCACAGTTAATGCAGTATCATGATAAGTCACAGGCAATAGCAATGTGTTATAAAGCGTTTAAAGGCTCTGAGGAGGTAGAACTTGAAACATATAATGATTATCCACAGGGAGCTGTAAACAACGCTAAGAGGGCGTTAAAATGGGTTGAAAAGAATGGTTGGGGATCATGTGGTGAGGCAACTGGAAAAAAAAGAGCCTCGCAAATCGCATCTAAACAAAATATTAGCAGGGAAACAATATCTCGCATGGCTTCGTTTAAACGACATCAACAACACAAAGATGTTCCTTATTCAGAGGGTTGTGGTGGTTTAATGTGGGATGCGTGGGGTGGATCTGCAGGAATAAATTGGGCTATAAGCAAACTTAAAGAGATAGATAAAAAATAAAATGGAAAATATAGACATGAAATTATACTTATATAACACAATTGCGTTTAGTATATCAATGACTGAGGTAGAATTATCTTTAAAAATAATTTTGCTTTTATGCACAATAGTATATACAGTTAAAAAAATAATAGAAAAAGACAATGGCAAAAAAACTAAGTGAAGATACAGAAGTAAAACTAGACCTTAAAACTATAGGTCTGCTTGTTGGTGGTGTAATATCACTAGCTAGTATGTGGTTTAGTTTACAGGGCGAAATACAAGACCTTAATAATAAAATAGATAATTTTAGTGGAGATGAATTTGTGCAAAAGATGGAGTTTCAGCTAAAAGACGAGTTGGTGCGTAGTACCATAATCCAAATTGAAAAATCTACTGATGGATTAAAGGAAGATATACTGGACAATAAAGAGAGAATAAAAGAATTAGAAGATAAAGTTTATAAAAGATGAAAAATTTAATAATAATTTTATTTGTGCTTTTTGGTTTCTTTGTAAATGCTCAAGAAAAAGTTACTGTGATCCATTTTAATTACAAATGGAATTCCAGAAATGATTATAATTTAAGAGGTTTACAAAATGCAAAGGTGCAATATGCCTGGTTAGAAGAACAGCCTGAGAATATTGTTAAAACAATAAAAACAGTTCCTGTGATCGTTATATTAGGTAAAGATGGTAGGGTAAGAATGCAATATGCAGCAGACCTATCATTTAAAATACAAGCAACCAAAGAAGATATACAAAAATCTGTAAATAGAATTTTAATTGAACAATAACATGGAAACAATAAAACATTTATTAGGGTTATGTGGAGAGCATTGGCATCCCAATCTTTTTACAATAACATTATTAATAATAATTTTAAAACTTATTTATGAAACAAATTTTAGCAAAAATATTTGGAGGAGCAGGAGGTAGTATAGCTGATAAAATTTCAGGCGTTGTTGACAGATTTGTACACACCAAAGATGAAAAAGCTGCTTTTGAAAAAGAAATGACTCAAGTTTTTATTAATGCAGAGGCAGATATGCAAAAAAACATAACTGAAAGATGGTTAGCAGACACAAAATCAGATTCATGGCTCAGTAAAAATGTACGCCCTTTAGTTTTAATTTTTTTAGTTGTCTCAACAGTATTATTAGTGTTTATAGATGCAGGTGTTATTCAGTTTGAGGTAAAAGCAAATTGGGTGGATTTACTGCAGCTAGTTTTAATAACTGTAATCTCAGCTTATTTTGGTGGCAGGTCAATGGAAAAAATTAGAAAAAAATAATGGCATATAAAATTGTTAGTTATTATATAAAAAGAAAAAAGAAATCACACCCACACAGCAAGAATGCCAGTAGGTTAAAAACAAGTAAACAATATAAAAAACCTTATAGAGGGCAGGGTAGATAAAAAAATTTATTTATATTCGTAAACCAGTCGCAGATCTGTAAGCTGCTAAACTTCAGGTAAACACTCCTGTTGGATCAGACAAATATTTTTTTTTATTTTTTTTTGGGGGTTTTTTTTTGTTTTTTTTTTCTTAATTATAAATTATTATATTTAAAATAAACTAAATGAATTATTCAAATGAAATAATAGATAAAATTGTTTCCTATACATCAATAAAAAAAAGAGATAAAATTTCTAGATTATTAGAAATAGATGCAACTCAATATTGTAATTTAGGAATAGATTCAACAAAGTCAGAAAAGGAATTAGTAAAAAAAAATAGCAGGTATATATACAGAGCAATATCTAAATTAAACAAAGAGTTAGGGGATAAATTTTTACAATTCCAGGATAAATGAAAAGAAAATTATCTAGATCCAAAGTTGTAAAAAAACTGGATGCAATCTTTAGCAAATATATCAGAAAAAAAAATTCTAAAAATGGACTAGCTGCATGCTTTACCTGTGGCAAAGTTGATGAGTGGAAATATTTACAATGTGGGCATTTTCAAAGTCGCAGGCATTATGCAACCAGGTGGGATGAAATAAACTGCCAGGTGCAATGTTCTGGCTGCAATTTGTTCAAACATGGTGAGCAATATAAATTTAGCTTAGAGTTAAATAGAAAATATGGATCAACAACTGCAAACGATATTCATATAAAATCACAACAGGAGGTAAAATACAGCACAAATGATTTATGGGACATGATCAAAAAATATGAGGATCTATTCAATAATTTAAAATAATTCTTATATTTGTTTAGTTCTGTTTGTTTTGTCTTGAAAGAAAAGGGTTGATTTTATTGGCTCTTTTTTTTGTGCAGTTTTGTGTTATCAAATTTTTTGTTTATATTTATGACCTGCTAACAACTAAGTTAGTAGGTTAATTTATTATTATGACAGACAATACAATTCAATTTACAGGAAAATCCTTAAGGTCAAAAGAGGATCTAGAAAGGTTAATCACAGATGCCAAATGGCAAGTTGATTATTATTCAAAAGATGTGCAGAAAGCACAGGACAATCTTTACATTAGACAATTAGCTTTGGAGTGTTTAGAAAACGAACTTAACATTGTTAATGATGTTTCAGAATTATAACCAGTCAAAATACTATCTTGCAAGAATAGATGCTTTATTAGATTATATCTATAAGTTAGAAACTTGCATTGAAGTTCAAACTGACATAAAACTTAATAAGAAATATGGAAAAAAATACCCAAAGCGAAATATACAATAAGCTGTACAAATTACAGCTAGAGATTGGAATTATAAGTAAAGATGTTACTAACCCATTTTATAAATCAAAATATTTTGATATAAATTCTCTTATAGGTCAACTGCACCCTTTATTAAAAAAGCATGGTTTGTTATTACTGCAGCCAATATTAGACAATAAAGTGTACAGTATTATTAGAGAAATTAATGGAGATGGTTATGTTGACTCTTATATAAATTTACCTGAAATTTCTGATCCACAAAAATTAGGATCAGCAATAACTTATTTCAGAAGATATACTTTGCAATCACTCCTGGCTTTACAGGCTGAGGATGATGATGGCAATAAAGCTATTGTTAAGCAAAAATCATCACTAAGGTTTAAAACTCCTGAATTTTATAATGCACAAAAAGGACTTAAAAATGGAGCTACCTTAGATGACATAAAAAAAGTATATAGTGTTAGTCCTGAAGTGCAGGAAAAATTGTTAAATTTAAAATTAGATTAATTATGAGTGTATTAATGAATGCGAGTATTCGTGTTGATAAACTTCCAAAAGAGAAGTTTGTAAAAGGCAAAGATGGTGCTGTTTATTATAACCTTACAATATCTGTTTCTGATGAATCAAGATATGGAAATAATGTTGCAATAACAGATTCTCAAACTAAAGAAGAAAGAGATGCCAAAAAACCAAAAACTTATTTAGGAAATGGAAAAGTTGTTTGGACTGATGGTAACATTGTTCTAGCTGAAAAAGAAGAAGTTCATGATCAGGAAACAACTGATGACCTTCCATTTTAAAAAATAATTTCATAAGTGTTGTTTTTATAAGGAGGTTTGAGATATAACCTCCTTTTTTTTATATTTAAATATGCAAAACAAATTAGACAAAAAACTTATGCTTCAAATAGAGGCAGAGTGCCTGGTTGATAATTCTGAAAAATTAGATTATCCTCCAGTAGCTTTATCATTAGGAAAAAAATATATT
>TARA_R100000655_G_scaffold109952_1_pt1 | contig 13810 bp, 29 predicted proteins | sample TARA_R100000655 | Tara Oceans TARA_R100000655 (sample SAMEA2622497) | marine metagenome | biome: marine biome (ENVO:00000447); feature: deep chlorophyll maximum layer (ENVO:xxxxxxxx); material: "saline water (ENVO:00002010), including plankton (ENVO:xxxxxxxx)" | depth 90 m
AAAAAAAAATGTTGAAATGTTAAGTTGAGAGCCTCCCATATAAAGAATAATACTTCTTATATAAAGGGAGTAGTAGTAGTATAGCAGGAAAAAACTCAGCATTTAAGTCTTATTTGTTTTAAATTAATTTCATATCTTTGCTGAAAATCTAATTACAAATTTAATTAATAATAATATGCAACAAGGCTTCAGTCCAAAAGAACTTCATTTCTCTAATGAAGGAAGAAACAAACTCATAAATGGTATAAAGAAAATTGCTAACGCAGTTAAGTCAACATTAGGTCCACGTGGTAATACAGTTTTAATAGAATCTCCTGAACACTTACACGGAATAACAGTTACTAAAGATGGTGTAACAGTTGCTAAGTCTATTTCTTTAATGGACCCTGTAGAAAACCTTGCGGTTAGGATGATGAAAGAAGCGGCAGACAGAACTGCATCTTCAGCCGGTGATGGAACTACTACGGCTATTGTGTTAGCTGAAGCATTAGTGGATGCAGGTACAGAATTAATTGGTGAGGAAACCAATCGAACTGAAGTGTTACGACATTTAGTTGACGAGACGAAAGACATTGCTCATAAATTAAAAGCGAAAGGCAAAAAGTTAGACGATAAAAGGTTAAGAGATGTAGCCATTATTTCAGCTAACAATGATAAAGAGATTGGAGACATCATTGCTAATGTCCACGAAAGTGTTGGTGAAGATGGAATAGTAACGGTAGAAAAAAGTAAAACTTCAAAAACCTTTTATGAAACTACTAAAGGTTTGAAAATAAAAAGAGGTTATGCATCTACTTTATTTATCAATGACCAAAAAAGAGATGAGTGTGTCCTTGAAGACACTTATGTATTGGTATGTGACACAGAGATTACCAACATCTTACAAATTGAAAATATTTTAAAACCTATTATTAATGAAGGTAAAAAACTATTAATGATAGCACCTTGTTCAGGTAATCTTGTAAACACTCTTGCGGCTAACGTATTGAAGAATGGATTAAAAGTATGTACTATAAATCCTCCTGACTTTGGTTATCGTCAGCACGAGTTAATGCAAGATATAGCTATTAGTGTAGGTGCTACTTATTATTCCGAGAAAACAGGCGATGACTTGAGTTTGATTAATTTCAACGATTTGGGTCATTGTGCTAAGGTGATAGTTAGTCGTGACTCAACGGTCATCGTTAAAGATGAAGGTGAAACCGGAGAGGAAATTCAAAATCGTGTGTCGGAATTACAAGAAGCATTTGAAAATACTAAGACCAAAACTGAAAAAGATTTTATTAATCAAAGAATAGCATCTTTATGCGGAGGTATAGGTGTTGTATATGTTGGAGGTAATACTGACCTTGAGCAAAAAGAATTATATGACCGAGTAGACGATGCAGTATGTGCAGTAAGGTCTGCTCTTGAAGAAGGCATCTTGCCGGGTGGTGGATTAACTTTATACCACCATCATAAAGCATATGAGATAAAAGCAAAAGAAGAAAAGAATATTTCTAAAAAAATTGCTTACGCAATTTTAGCTGCTGCATTAAAGGCTCCTTTATATCAAATATTATTAAATGCAGGTAAAGATGCTTCGATAATATATGAGAATGCAAAAGGTCAACAATATGGCTATGATGTAAAGAATGAGAAATATGGATACTTAATGTCAATGGGAGTAATAGACCCTGTAAAAGTTACAAGACAAGCATTACAAAACGCAGTATCTGTAGCAGTAACAATATTATCTACTAATGCTATAGTAACTATGGCTCGTAGTTATGATAAAGAATAGTATGGGGAAGAAAGTAAAAAATAAACAACCTTTATATTTTAGAAAAGTAAATAAGTTTGCAAAAGACATTGACGCTGAAATTGAAGAGAACAATAAATACAGACAAGGCAGAAGTAGAAAACAATGGCAGAAAAACTATGTTTTACAAGATGCTTTATTAATTGGAATACTAATTTTTTGTTTTTTTATATTAGCGGAGTTGTTTTATAAAACTTTTATGTTATGAGAAAAAGAGAACTCACAGTATCACAAATCAAATATTTAACCAAAATCTTTCCTAATGATAAAGAGTTAGGAAGTGAAGTAAGAAATTTAATCAATGAAAGCGATAGGAAAAAACATAGCAATCGAGAAAATAGAAGAGGAAGTAAAGACTAAAAGCGGTTTATTACTTTCTAATGAAGACGTAAAAGATTTCCGTTATCAAAAAGGAAAAATAATATTAGTTGGAACAGAAGTGGACCAATTAAAAAAAGACGATATTATTTATTATGATACTCGTCAATCGTATACTTTACTTATTAAAGGAAATCAAGTTACGATTATTCAGGAGAGAGATGTCGTTGTCGTCTTATAAACTCATTCATATTCTTTATAGCTTCTCTATATCTTTTATCCATATAGGATACATTTTTTAAGAACATAGGATTTTGAGATGGTGAAGTAGGCATTTCTTCTCCATTAAGTTTTTTATAAATAGAAGTAATTACTCTTTTAGATTTATAAGACAAATTATATAACCCTTTAGTTTTTCCTTTACGTTCTCTAAAGACCTCAACCCATCCATCTCTTAGTAGTTTATCAAATCTATTTTCATCCCAAGATAAGATTCTATCAAACTCTTCAAACTTGTCTTTAGAAAAATATCTTTCAGAATTTAAGAATAATATTATATCAAGGTCGGATTGCGTAAGACCATACTTAACTTTGATATATTGTCGAATGACTCTCCAATATTTTAGGTAATCGTTTTTCAAAAACTATTTGATTTAATTTAGTAACTTTGTACAAAGATAAAAAATTAGAAGTTATGCCAACTGTAAAATATAAATGCGGAGAAACCGGTAAGAAGAAAACTAAAAAGTTTCCATACAATGCTACAGGCAAAGCACAGGCAGGAGCTTTTGCTAAATTAATGAATGGGTCTATAAAAAACAATCCGGGATACGGAATGGAGAAAAGGTCTTATTAATAAATAAATTATGCCTAATCAAAAAAAATCTCTTCGAGCCTTTGAGCAAGTTTTAGGTAGCACCAATAAAAATATTGATGTAGATAAAATACCTATGAATAATGCTGCAATTCAAAAACTTATGAATCAAGCAAAGAATAATAATTATTCTTCAAATAGAAAAAAATCTTCAGTAAGAGGGTTAGCTATGTTAAACCCTAAAAAAGGAAAACTTGGAATAGGTGTAACCCCTAAACCATTATCATCATAACTATATGACAAAAGAAGAGCAATGGTACATAGACCAATATAATAGAAATAGAGAAAAAAAAGATTGGGTAAGAACAATAAAAGAATTATGTCACAAAAGGGAAGAACTAAAAACAAGCTCAAAAAAAAATACTAAAAGGTAATGGCTACTAAGAGTAAGATGAAATGTAATGTTGTGAGACCAAGCGACAGACCCGGAAAAAAGAGAATGGTTAAAGCCTGTGAAGGTGGTAAAGAAAAACTAATTCACTTTGGTGCGAAAGGTTATGGTCATAACTACTCTGCAGCAGCACGTAAATCTTTCAAGGCTCGACACAAGTGTGGAACTGCAAAATCAAAACTTACTGCAAGGTATTGGGCGTGTAAGAATCTATGGGCAGGTAAAGGTGGTTCAACCAAATCAAGTCCGAAAAATAGAAAAGGAAAATATTAGTATCATTGTGGCAAAAAAGGAAAGAGCAGAAAAAAAAGAATGAAAAATACTAAAAAAAATATTAGTATCTTTGTAAAATAAATTATAATAATAATGTTATGGCAGTAATACCTAATGATGAACAGTTTGTCGGAATTTCACCTGATGTTGATTTAACCGAAAAAAGTTCTACGCAGACGAATGATAAAAGAACGATATATACTTACGCTGAATTATTTGGAGAAAGTGACGTTCAATTAGAAACAGGTTCGACAGGACAGTTTGCCGGTGTGTCAAAACTTCCTCAAACTTATAATGTTGGAGGAGTTCAATATGATTCTTATAATTTAAAATGTTGGGCAACATTAACACCTCAAGCTACGGCTCACGTAGTTAGTATTGGTACGGTGGTAGTGGATTTTGGAAACATATTTTTTATAAAAAACCGTTCTAATGTAGAGGCGGTTGATTTCAATGGATTTGGCGGATACACTATTACTCCATTAACTGATGGAGCAATGGTAGATGATGCTACAGATGTAGCACGACCTATTAGTGGTGTTTTTTATGCCAATCAAGAAAACATACCAACATTCCCGGTAGAATTTAATGCTATGTATATAGTGGCTGCAGACGCTGCAGATTTTGAATGTGATGCATATGTAGATATAGATTTTATTGTTGAGGCAGGAAATACAGTAACATTTACAATAGCTTAAAACCAAAAGAAATGGATGAAGATTTAATAAAAGTAACTGACGAAAAAGAAACTCTACTAAAGCCTTTAGAGGCTGAAGTGTTTGTAGAATATAAATACGAAGGTGAGGATGCTCCTGAATTAGTTCTTGAAGAGGAATTACAAAGAGGAATAATAAAAGGAGAAGAATTTCCTGACCCAACTCCCGGAAAGGTTGTAGAGTATTCCGAGATTAGAGTAGAGCCTACATTTAGAGAAGGTGGATGGAATGCATATAAATCTAAAACTCAAAGATTTATGGGGAGAACACCTGAAAAAACTGAAAAAATAAAGTTACAAGCAGAAGTTAGGGCGGAAACTATTACAAAAGAACAAATAAGGGAAAGAATGGAAGAGAAAAGAGTTTCCTTACTTACCGCTTTATTAGAGAGATATCCACCTGTAGGGGAATAAAATATTTAGATATGGCTAAGAAAAAAGAAAATAAAATAGAAATTAAAAAATCCAATGAGGGTAAGTTTACTGATTGGGCAAAAAGAAATATGCCGGGTAAGTCGGTATGTGCTGCTGCAAGTGCAGTAATGAGACGTAAAAAAAAGTATAAACCAAGTGTAGTTAAAATGGCAAATTTTGCTAAGAATTTTGGCTGCTCAACAAAAAAATAACTAAAAATGAAAAAGCAAGGTTATAATTCAAGGCTTGATGAATCATTAGGAATGAAGCATAAAGGCAAAAAGTATAAGCAATCTTTAAAAAGTCGTAGAGACGAGTCTAAAGGTGAGTCTAAGCATTTAACAGGACACGCTTATAGTGGCGACCATTCTATGAAGGAAGACAAGCATTATCCAAAAGATGTTCACGGACACTTAGGTGGATTAATAAAAAAGTAACAATGGGTAAGTGGTTAGTAAAAGCAGGACTGTGGGTACAGAAGATGTGGTGCAAGTTCCAATGTGGTTGGAATAAAGTTGTGTCCAAACTTCTTTTTAATGTTACCGATTGTCCGTATAAACTTTGTAAGTGTAATGAAGCTGAGTGAGAAATCGAAAGGCTTCGGTGACACCGTAGCAAAGGTTACGCAACTTACAGGTATTAAGTCTGTAGCAAAAGCAATTTCCAAAAAAACGGGTAGAGATTGCGGATGTGATAAAAGGCGAGATAGCTTAAATCGAGTAATACCCTATAGAAAATAAAACGAAATGGCATATCAAAAATTACAAGGTAAAAGAGCAATAAATGTTACTCCAACTGATGGAGTACAAATACCAAGTCCAAGTGATGAGGTAGCAAGTGGTGACACATCTGCAACTGTAGCTAATCAATTAGTTTCCGCTACGGCTGAATTTATAGGTAAAGTATTACCGGGAAGTACAGTTATTAATATAGATACAGGTGCGTGGGCAACAGTAGAAAAAGTTCAATCTAATACAGAATTAGTATTGAGTGCTAATATTTTCGCAGGTGCTCCGGGTGAATCATTTAAAGTTTATACAGTAGATGTAAATGAAGGACCCGTATTATATGTAGGAACAGGCGGAACTCTTGTAATTACCACAGTTGGTAATGACTTAGTTACCTTAGTAAATGTAGCTGATGCTACGTTTATTCCAATTATGGTGAGAACAGTAGAAGCCACTAATACAACGGCTGATGATATTATAGCATTATGGTAATAGGAATAGGCATAGCAATTTGGTAATGTTTAGAAAAGCATTAAATTAAAGAATCGAATGGAATTTACTTTAGACACCACTTTAGGTATAAAAAATATAATAGTAATCTATGATGTAGTTTCAAACGATGGAAAAGCAGAACGAATTAAGTACGAGCAGTAAATTTAGTTTAACTGTAAAAGAAATGATTGCAGCCACTATTGGCTTATCAAGTCTTTTAGGAATTTATTTTACCCTTCAAGCCGATATTGCAACTGCAATGGAAAATCCAAAACCGGAAGTCCAAAAAATTGAGTTCGATTATAAAGACCAATTAATTAGAGCTGCAATTGAACAAATTCAACTTGACGTAGGAACAGTAAAAGATGATGTAGGTGAAATAAAAGACCATCTTAACAAAATGGATGAAAGATTATATCAAATTAGTAGAGAGGAATGAAAACGTGGTTGTTTGTTTTTCTTCTTATTCCCTTAACCCTTACTGCTCAATATAAAAACGATATTAGTGTCGTTCAATTTTCTGCAAAATTTTTATGTAACGCAGAAGTTCCCCTTACAGATTTAAAACAAATAGATGGTGCTCATATCCATACTATTTACCTTTCGGAAGAATTAGATTTTTTTCTTGAAGAAAAAATAACCTATCTACCTACTTTAGTATTGTATCACGACAACAAAATTGTTCTTAAAATAGAGAGTGATATAAAACTTCAGTTGCCGGATAATGCAATCGACTCTATCCAAAAGCAAATAGATTTACTAATAGAGAGGTGAATTTTTTGTATCTTCGCTAATGAATAAAATTTTAAAATGGCTAAAATAGTTACAGGTATTTACAGAAAAAATACTAAAAAGAAAAGACCGGGAGTGCATTCTAAAAATGCGTCACGAGGACAAACCGGCTATAAACCAAAATATAGAGGACAAGGAAAATGAAAGAGGTTACTAAAATAATTGTTCATTGCTCGGCTACACGAGAGGGTGATGATTCTATAAACGCAGAGGTTATAGATAGATGGCATAAAGCAAGAGGATGGAAAGGAATTGGATATCACTTTTGTGTATTAATAGATGGTACTATCGAAACAGGTAGGATGATAGACAAATGTGGAGCACATACAAGGTCAAAAAATTGCAGTTCTATCGGGGTATGTTATATTGGAGGAGTAAAGCAAGATGGGAAGACACCAAAAGATACACGAACAAGTGCTCAAAAAGAAAGTTTATTGACTTTATTAAAAACTTTAAAATTAATTTATCCTGATGCAACCATTCACGGACATAGAGATTTTGCTGCAAAAGCGTGTCCAAGTTATGATGCTACGGAAGAATATAAATGCTTATGAAAGAAATATTTGGAAAATTATTCGGCAAAGCCGGTGGAGGCATAGTAGATAGTATTGGCGGTGTTGTAGATAAGTTTATTCATACAAAAGATGAAAAAGCAGCTTTTGAAAAAGAGCTTACCGAAATATTTATAAACGCTGAGTCAGAGATGCAAAAAAACGTAACCGAGAGATGGAAGTCAGATATGGGTTCGGATTCTTGGTTAAGTAAGAATGTAAGACCTATGGTTCTTATTTTTTTGGTGATATGTACGATGGTGTTAGTTTTTATTGATGGAGGATTTGTAGAATTTAAAGTAGAAAGCAAATGGATTAGTTTATTAGAGCTTACTTTATTGACCGTAATTGGAGCTTATTTTGGAGGAAGGTCTGTAGAAAAGATTAAACGAAAATAATTTGTAACTTTGTAGAAATAAAAATTTAATTAAAATGAAACTTACTAAAGAAGAATTACAAAACCTTACAGACTTAAATAAAGAGTTTGTAGAAAAGAAAGTACAACTTGGAGATGCCGTTATCGTACAAAACGGTTTGATGCAAGAAGTTAATGTGATAAGAGCAAAATTTGCTCAAGAGGAACAAAAACTAATAAAAAAATACGGAGCTGATTCTGTAATTAATTTACAAACAGGAGATGTGACAAAAAATAAACCGAAAGAGAATGGCTAGAATATCTACATATCCTATTGATGCAACTCCAAATTTGGATGATAAAGTTATAGGAACAGACGTAAATGATTCCAATATAACTAAAAACTATACTATTGAAAGTATTTTAGATTTATATCAAGCAGTTTTATCACCTCAAACTTTATGGTATGGTGGTCCTTTAAGTACACCTGTGGAAACTGCAACTTTATTATATATTAATGGTGGATTAGGTACTATACCTTTAGACACCACCTCAATAAAGGGAACTGCAGTAATGAGCTTTACTAATATTGATGACGATAAAAGTGTCAGTATTGGTGAAGGAACTTTTAATTCTCCGGGTGTGTCATTGAATGAGGCAACTGCTTTAGGTGTAAAAGCAGGAGTTGCAACACAAATTTCATATTCAGAACTTATAGGGTACCAAGCCGGACCTTCAACTGATGTTACTATGTCTGTGATTATAAGTAATGCAGCTAATGAAGCAGCTACTATAGGACAGTCTGTTCTTATTGGAAGAGATAATTTTGCAAACATAGATGCGGCAGGTCAAATATATAATAGTGTTTGTATAGGAACTTCTAACTATAAAGATTTTGATGGAATTAGTGTTCTTGATGAAGTAGTAATTGGACAGGAAAATGCTGAAGGCTTATTAGTTGGTTCAAATAAAAATATTGTAATAGGATTAAGGTCTGCACAAGGAAATGGTACCTCTACTGTTTTAACCGACAACATTATACTAGGATATGAAGCTGCCTTTGCTGCAGATGGACCTGCATTCGGTAATATTATAATAGGTAAAGGAGCAGGAAGTCAACTTGCAACAGGTCCGGGTCCGGCATCAAACAATATTGTGATAGGTAATGGTGCCGGTAAAGAAATAACTGCAGAGTATTGTATTGGTATAGGAGAAAATAGTTTAAGTACCCTTTGTACCGGAGGAAATAATACTGCGGTGGGAAGGTCTTCCTTAGAAAATAATGGAGAAGGAGAAGCTAATACTGCGGTGGGAGCTTATGCATTAGAAAACTGTCAGGATGGAAACCTAAATACTGCGATTGGATATTTTGCAGGTAATGTTCTTGCAACTCCTGAAAACATAACTTGTTTAGGATATAATTCTCAGGCTTTAGGAAATGATGAAGTAGTATTAGGAGATGGAAATGTAGCAATTTTAAGATGTAATACGGCAGTTATTTCAGCAATCTCTGATGAAAGAGATAAAAAAGATATTAAAAATGCTCCTTCCGGATTTGGACTTTCTTTTATAAATCAATTAAAACCTCGTGTATGGGAATGGGATAGAAGAGATGAAAAGGATGCAAAGATGGCAGGTAAAAAAGATATGGGATTTATTGCACAAGAATTAAAAACCCTATTAGATGCGTCTCCTGATGCAAAACAAGCTATGCCAAATCTTTTAGATGAAAGAAATCCTGACCGAATGGCAGTAGGTCCTGCGGCTTTAATTCCGGTGTTAGTTAAGGCGGTACAACAATTATCGGCTGAAGTTGATGCACTTAAAGGCACTAAAAAAGGTTAAATATAATTAAATGGATATTAGAAAAATTTCAATTGGTCCTGATTATAAATCAGGTGCGATGCACTACCTTGTTGGTCAATCGGTGTTAGGAGGAAATTATACTATTCATTTAATCAGACATTACTCTGATACCGATTCCATTAAAATATTTATAGAAGAAAAAGGTAGTCGTGTAGTAGTGTGTTGGAAGGAATTTAATGCTACTATGCCGGTATCTATTGAATACAATATAAACTTTTAATTATGTCAGACACTACACGTCAAGAGTTAGAAGAAACTCTTAAAAATTACGAATCTCAACTAAACGATGACACATTTTTTCGTTTATCTTTTGAAGAAAGATTAGAATTAGCAGATAAACTGCACAATATTAAAATGAAATTAAATGGAGTTAAACCTGAAAGCAGTTATATAGATTGTGTAGGGTGCGGCTCGTAAAATAAAAAATGAAATCACTTTATCAGTTTATAGTAAAACCTGTAGGCGGAAGGAGATATGATAATATAAAAAAAATCGGAAATACAGATTTTATTATGAGCACATCAGAAGAAGATGCAGCTTTTAGTAATAGACAAGCCGAAGTCATTGAAACTCCTTTAAACTATAATGGTTCAATATCTAAAGGAGACATACTACTTGTACATCACAACGTATTTAAGTTTTACAATGATATGTATGGTAGAAGAAAAAGCGGAAGAAGTTTTTTGAAAGACGATTTATTCTTTGTAGACCCTGACCAATTTTTTGCTTATAAAAAAAATAACAAGTGGTATGGATATGACCGCTATTGTTTTTTAAAACCTATTCCTCCAACCGAAAGCTATATTTTTAAACCTTTAACTAAAGAACCATTAATGGGTGAAATGGTTATAGTAAATGATGGCTTAAAAGAAAAAGGAGTCAAGAAAGGAGATATAGTTACTTATAAACCTAATCAAGAATACCAATTTAATGTAGATAATCAAATCTTGTGGCGAATGTATGACCACACAATAACTTTAATATTATGATACCAATGTTATACCATAACGTATTACCCGAAGCGGAAGAATATGTTAAAAGTGTTGAAGCCGGAAAGTTTGAAGATATTCAAACGGAATCCGGAATGTTTAAAAAAATCCAACAAAGAGGTGAAGATGCTCTTTATTCCTTAGTTAGTCACTTTATGCCGGAATATGAAATAGTAATGAATTTTGTAAGGAAATCTCCTTTAGGACAAAAAGAACCTAATTTTATTCATACCGATGAGATGCACGGAGATAAAACTTTAATTTATTACTTAAATCAAACCTATCCTGAAGGGTATGGAACTACTATTTATGATAATAACGATATTCCTATTTTAATTCATAGAGCACAATTTAACAGTCTTTTTATGTTTGATTCGGGTTATAAGCATTCAAGAAACATAGAAGAAAATTTTGGAGAAGGTGAAGATGCAAGAATGGTTCAGGTAATGTTTCTAAAAGCAAAAAGTAATGAGTGATTTTTTAAATATGCTTAAAGAACACAATATTAATTTAGATGAATTAAATAGATATATAGATTCTAAAGAATTTGAATTAGAAGCCGGTCCTGTAGTTGATGATAAAAATAAAAACTATGAGGTTAAAGAATCTAATATTGAAGGGTTGGGAATATTTGCTACAAGACAAATATATGAAGGTGAAGCAATAGGGTATGGAATAAAAGACCACACAAGGACTTTTGCAGGGAGATACGGTAATCATTCTCCCCATCCAAATGCACAATATTTCTATTTTAGAAATAATGATAATATGATATTAGTGGCATCTAAGTCTATTGAAAAAGGACAAGAAATTGTAACTAATTATAGACAACACACCTATAGCAAAGAATATTATGAGTAAAGAAATAAAATTAAAAATAATTGAAGCAGGTCGTCAAGCAGTAGAACAATTGATTAAGGTAGCTAAAGAAAAAATTATAAAACCTGACCCTGAAGATGATTTAGCGGCTGATAGGTTAAAGAATGCGGCAGCCACTAAAAAACTTGCCATATTTGACGCTTTTGAAATATTAAAAAGAATAGAAGACGAAGAAGAAGCATTAGATGGAAATACCATAAATAATAAAGTAGATACTAAACAAGGATTTGCAGAACGAAGGTCAAAATAAAAAATTATATAGGGTTATAAAAAACTATATTCCCAAACAGATTATTACAAATAAAAATCGTAATAAATCTTGGTTGTATGGATATAACCCTAAATATGACGTTGTTGTTATTTCAAAGTCCGGAGAAATAGGAGATATAATTAAAATAAGTGGACTAACTATTGCTTTACCTAAAACTCCAAAAGAGTGTCTTCAAAGACACTCTACTAAATCTAAACAATATTGGGAAAGAAAAGAATTACCTAAACAATTAGGAAGGATTCAATCTATTTTTCATTGGAACGAAATGCCTTCTGCTTTTAAAAGTAAATGGGTAGATTTTATAGAAACAGAATTTGACAATAGAGAATATGGTGTATGGTTTATGAATAATGGTGTGCCAACTTATATTACAGGTGCTCATTATATGTATTTACAATGGACCAACATAGATGTAGGTTATCCTGAATTTAGAGAAGCTAATCGTTTATTATGGATTTTTTGGGAAGCGTGTAAAGCAGATGTAAGAAGTTTTGGTATGATATATCTAAAGATTAGACGTTCAGGTTTTTCTTTTATGTCATCGTCAGAATGTGTGAATACTGCAACTCTTGCAAAAGATTCTCGTATTGGAGTTTTATCGAAAACGGGTAGTGATGCTAAAAAAATGTTTACTGATAAAGTTGTTCCTATTAATAATCGTTTACCATTCTTCTTTAAACCTATTATGGATGGTATGGATAAACCTAAAACAGAATTAGCTTATAGAGTTCCGGCATCTAAGATTACTAAAAATAATATGTATGATATAGATGAAGAAACAATTGAAGGGTTAGATACTACAATAGATTGGAAAAATACTGATGACAACTCTTATGATGGAGAAAAACTTTTATTATTAGTTCACGATGAGAGTGGAAAATGGATAAAACCTAACAATATACTAAATAATTGGAGAGTAACAAAGACTTGTCTTAGGTTAGGTAGTAAAATAATTGGTAAGTGTATGATGGGTTCTACTTCAAATGCTTTAAATAAAGGAGGGGGAAACTTTAAAAAATTATATTATGATTCCGATGTAATGAAAAGAAATAAGAATGGACAGACCAAAAGTGGGTTGTATAGCTTATTTATTCCTATGGAATGGAATATGGAAGGGTTTATAGACCGTTATGGAATGCCTGTTTTAACAATGGATGAAGAAGAGGTGGAAGGAATCAATGGAGAATACATTTATCAAAGTGCTATTCAATATTGGGAGAATGAAGTAGAGTCATTAAAGAATGACCCTGACGCATTAAATGAATATTATCGTCAATTCCCCCGTAGTGAATCTCACGCTTTTAGAGATGAAAGCAAACATTCATTATTTAATCTTACTCGTATCTATCAGCAAATTGATTATAATGATTCAGTTATTACTGAGCAACACATAACTCGTGGTTCGTTTTCTTGGAAAAATGGAATAAAAGATACACAAGTAATCTTTTCTCCTGACCAAAGAGGAAGATTTTATATTTCTTGGGTTCCTAATAAAAGTATTCAAAATAATCAGTATACTAAACTTGGAGTTAAATATCCGGGCAATGACCATATCGGTGCGTTTGGATGTGACTCTTATGACATAAGTGGAACTGTAGGAGGAGTAGGGTCTAATGGTTCTTTACACGGTCTTACTAAATTTAGTATGGAAGAAGCACCAAGTAATGAGTTTTTTTTAGAATACATTGCACGACCACAAACTGCAGAAATATTTTTTGAAGATGTATTAATGTCGTGTGTGTTTTATGGTATGCCTATTTTAATAGAAAACAATAAACCTCGTTTATTATATCATTTTAAAAATAGAGGGTACAGAGGATATTCTATGAATAGACCTGACAAAGTGTTTACTAAATTATCTAAAACAGAAAAAGAGTTAGGTGGAATACCTAATTCATCTGAAGATGTAAAACAAGCACACGCATCAGCTATTGAATCATATATAGAAAAATTTGTAGGAATAATTAACAATGAAGGAGAAGAAATGGGAAGTATGCCGTTTACTCGAACTTTAGAAGATTGGGCAAAGTTTGACATTTCAAATAGAACTAAGTTTGATGCTTCAATTAGCTCCGGACTAGCCATTATGGCTTGTCAAAGA
>TARA_R100000655_G_scaffold8672_5_pt1 | contig 13797 bp, 13 predicted proteins | sample TARA_R100000655 | Tara Oceans TARA_R100000655 (sample SAMEA2622497) | marine metagenome | biome: marine biome (ENVO:00000447); feature: deep chlorophyll maximum layer (ENVO:xxxxxxxx); material: "saline water (ENVO:00002010), including plankton (ENVO:xxxxxxxx)" | depth 90 m
AATGGAGATACTTATTACTCAGTGAATATAAATCGAGTAGTGGGAACCTCTGCGATTTTAGCGGAGCCTCTGCCGAGAGACATCGATCTAAGTTCTTCTGCTTCCTTAGAGTTCGCTTTGTGGACGACTTCCATTGCCTCGACTGAGGGGGTATTGACGACTGCAAACACGTATCCATACGTGATCAACTATACAGGGGACATCGGAGCAAATACGCATTCTAAACAAGAGAAGGGATTATTTAAATCTACTCCAAGACCTTTCTCGACTGGATTGTCCCATGATGATCTTGTTCAAATATTTGCCCCTCTTGCTGACATGGTCCCTCGTCGTCAATCCGATTTCTCAAATCAAATTAACGCAGCTCAAGACGAGATTATTCTTCAGATTCGAGATGTCGTTTTAGCAGAGGATGCCACTGAAGACGAGGTCTTCAATCCTGAACAATTTAAACTTAGTCATGCTTATTGTACGGCGGCTCTCATCTATGAACAGAATCTCCAAATGGATGTAGCTCAACAAATGAGGACTCGCTGCTCTGAGTTGATGCAAGTCGCTCTTAGATCCCTCGCTTTAGATTTGGATGGGGATGGAGTGATTGATTCAGGAGAACTTGATTTAAGAGAGAGCGGGGGAAAGACAACGGACTTTCGGGCATCATGGAAAAACTACACTAGAACTTCAAACGACTCCTTCTTTACTGCCACTAGAGGGATGAGACATTAAATAGGAAATCACTTCCTATTTAGAAAAAGGAGATCTCATGGGTAAAGTAAAATTAAAGTTCCCTAAAAAGCTATGGACTAAAAAAGACACTATGAGACTCGCTATGAATACACTTGCATCTATTAAGCTTAGGACCTCAAGAGGTCTTGATGCGAATGATATTCCTTTCGATAAGTATTCTGATAATCCTATATATATTCCAATTGGAAAAGGAACGGGGGCAAGATTGAAGCCTAAAGGGGGACGGGTAAGCAGAACAGGAAACTCCATCTTTTATTCTGGAGGATATCAAGAGTATAAAGAGGAGTCTCGAAAGAGAGGAGGGGGGGATGACTCTGCAGAAGTGGATCTAGTTTTAAGTGGGGCCTTGATGAATAACTTAGTCGTCTTAAGTGCAGAGCAAACACGCTTTACAATTGGATTGACTTCTCATGTAAAACACTATGGATACTTTGTGAATGATACTAGAGAATACATTGGACTCTCAGATCGAGACGTTGAAATCCTTTTTCAGAGTGTGAGAGAAGAGATCGCAAATAAGATCGATAAGGAGGGCAAGAAGAAATGAGTCAAGGTATATTTAAAAGTCTTGAGAAACTAGAAGACATGATTCAATCCATTACTCCTAAAACGGACTCTCATCAAAGCTTTGTCGCTATCCAAACGGGGAACGGACGGACGCTCCCATTAGATCAAAGATCCAACTCAACACGCTATTTTGAAATAGAGACTTTGACTTATGCAGAGGACGACGGGCTCGCTGGATTGAGTGGGAGAAAGAGGACCTCTCTAGAGTTGCGTGTGCGTTATGACATTCCTAACGATCTCGGATTCTTGAAGAGGATAATCAATGAGGATACATCTAAATTGATTGATACTTTGAAAGGACCTAACTATGATTTATCTACATCAGGGATAGTTTCTGTTATCCCTGGAGTTCCATCAACGGAACCTCTTTCAGACTTGAACGGAGAACTCTTTGGATTTGTCCTTCTTGTCCCTTTTGATTTGCTTTACTTGGAGGAATAATGAGTGTTACCCATCGATCTCTTTCTGTTATTTCTGAGTCTTCATTTGGATCTCTTGACTCTACAACGGGTCTACCTTCCACATCAGGACTATCTTTTGTCTCTATTCCCTGCGAACGGGATCCAATTGTTATCTATGGAGAGCCCATTGCAAGCGAGAGAAACGACGCTCGTGACGGATCATATGGAGTTCCTCCCGAACCCGACACAGTTTTTTCTAGTGGTTCTCGTGTTCGTCGTCGTACTGGACAAGTTTCTTTAAGACTTGACTTGACTACAATTGGAACAGCGGCTTCAAACTATGATTCTAACTATCTAGGCTATTTACTCGGAGCGGGCTTCCAAACTGTCAAGCACACAGTAGCAAGCGAGGCAGCAACTAACGTCTCTAATAATAATTTATTTACACCTTCCACGAGTACAGATTTTGCCGTGGGCGGCTTGTTAGGATGTGATATCGCAGGGCGTGCAGAGTATACAGCGGTGACGGATAATGATGAAGCGGCCGCGGTTGCGATCTCTCCAGCTATATCCAATCTCCAAACAACGACAGTCATGAGAGCCCTCCAAACGTGGTATCCAGGAAGTCGAGCCCAAACAGGAAACAAAGTTGCCTCCGTCGCTTTTCAAGTTCAAGGAGTTGACTTCCTCACTAATTGTTTTGGATGTGTCTTGGAGTCAATCTCGATCTCTCTCGACAATGGTCGAGTCATGGCAGATCTTACTTATCAGTCTGCATGCATTCAAGACGATCATTCAAGTGCTGTTTCTCCTGTTGAGCCTTCTTACAATGCAGGCTCTCCTCCATTCTTTCGAGGATCTTATGTTGTAGTATCTTCAGGATCTCCTACAAGTTTAACGAATGCTGGATCAACAGGCGACAAGCTAGGAAGAACGGCCCTTGATTGTGAAGACTTCACCTTGACAGTGACTAACACTCTCACCCCTCTAGGGCATTCTAATTCAATCCTCGCAATGTCAGACATGGAGATCTCGGATGTTGATGTAGAATTAACATTGACGATTTCAACGCCATCGACTACTTTAAACGATGATTATTTTAATCGAACTATGCGTCAAGTTCTAGTGGGGACGGGTCCGATTGCGGATGGAAAGGGATGTGCTTTCATGCTTCCCTCTGCTTATCTCATCAATGATCCTTCTCAATATGATGTAAGCGGTAACGACATCGTTCGTCAAACATTAACATATAAACAAGGACGCTTTGGAGGTGATGTGATTGCTAACGATCAACTTGCCAACGCTGCAAACTCTCCCTTAAGAATTGGACTAGGAGTCTAAATCATGGCTATCTCTTTCTTGACAAGTACAGACATTGAAATAGATGTCTTCCTCACCTTCGATCCATCCATTGAAATCACAGAGGATCAAAGATCTTCTTATCTTTCAACGGGCGAACTTGAAGGAGAAGTCAAGGAGGATGCAACTAGATTTACTATCAAGGCTCTTTCCCCATCCGATCGAGAAGAAGCAGAGGTCAAGGCGGGCTCTTATTCTCGAAGTGAATTAGGACGGATGCTTTGGATTGAATCTCCAAGCGATGATAAAGAGAAAGCACGATGGCATCACAATTTAGAAGAGGACGAGAAACAGGCTTTTGCTTCTTATCAAGCTTATCTCAATCGAGTCTATATTGAAATGATAAGAGCCTCTTTGGTGAAGGTGGATGGGGAAGAAGCCTCCATCGAAATGATTCAAGCGATCCGTCCAGAGTCTCATCGAGTGCAAGCAATCACAGAGCTAGTCTTACACATTCAAAGATTAAGCTTGATAGGTGATGAGGGAAAATAGCACTTGCCTCCTCTGTATGGATTCCATTTAGTGGGGGCCGCTCTTGGTCTTGTGATCAATGCAAATCTAAAAAAGGATTGCGTCGATTGAGGGGGAATTGTGGGGGACCTTTTAAACAAGGCCTTCCTTTGTCAGACATAGACGATCAAGGACGCTTCATCCCAGGATACAGAGTCGCTCCCAATTGTGGCGAGTTCTTTTCTGATCTCAAAGTCAGATCTTGCCCCGTGGCAAATATGAATAAACTTGCTCCCATCATCACAGCTTATCATAGACATCGAAAAGGCCTCTTGACATTAACACAATCTTTTAAAAGACCATCGTGTGCAATTGTCGAGGCTTATGATATATTAGAAAACAACACTGAGGAAATGATCCGACGCTCTCAAGAGCAACAAATGAAGGAGTTTAATAATGGCTCAAACACAAGTTGAAATCGAAGTCGAGCTAAGTGGAGCGGGTAAAGTAGACAAGGGCATTCAAAAGATCGAGGGAGGACTTGAGGGTATAGGAGAGACGGGCTCTCGATTAGCCAAGGCGATGGGGTCAACAAATGAGAAACTTGGGGAGGGTCTAGAGAATGTTAGTGGGACAGTCGGAGAGGTGAGAGAGGCCTTTTCAAGTCTTGGATCTTCTATTACAAACTTAGGTCAAACAGGAGCAAAGGGCTTTATGTCTTTATTGGGTCCCCTTGGAATGTTAGTGGGGGCAGGGATTGCTGTCTATGAAACCTTCAGGCAAATATCAGGAGCAGCTCAAGAGGCTCAAGAGGCAGAAGAGGCAATGAATGCAGCCTCCTCTGATCTTCAACAAAAACTTGAATCTTTAGCAGAAAAAGGGATTATTCCAACAACAAAAGAACTTGAAAAGTTTTCTCTTGCTGTGATTGAATCCCAACTTGCAAAAGAAACTTTTGAAAAAGCATTGACTAAATATAGAAAATCTTTTGAAAAAATTACTCTTGCAAAAAAACAAGCGGCGGATGCGACCCGTGACGAAGCAAAAGCGGAAGAGATTGGCGGGGCTGTATATGTTGAAAACGTGCTTAAAAGACAAGCAGCAGACAGAAACTTAATTAAAGCCCGTCGAGAATCAACAAAGGTTCTCAAAAACTTTCAAGCAGTGCAGAGAGAAACATTAAAAGAAATCATGGCCGCGGGGGAGCAGGAGCAGGAGTTTGAGAAAAGATCTACAGATTCTTTAAAAGCGGAGGCCAAAAAACTTGCAAATCTTCAAAAAGAATTAGCTTTATTAAAAGCAAGGCAATTGGCTAAAGGGGACGAGCTTTATATTGCAGATGAAGAGTATACTCAAAAAGTAAGATTGTTAAACTTAGAAGAACAACTAGAGAATGCAAATCATGAGCAAGTAGAATCTATTTTAATAGGTTTAAAATTAAATGGCCGCGTTAAAGCTGAGCAAGTAGAAAAACTACGATTTCAACAAAAACAAATTGAAATCATAAAAAAAGAAGGTGAGGAGCAAAAAAAATTAAATGAGACAAGGCGGAAAGATTTTGAAGCAAGGCAAAAACAACAGGAACAAGAGTATAAAAAAGATCTAGTCTTAACTAGTCAAATCAATCAAGCTAAAATTAAACTTAAGTTTGAAGGTGATCAACAGATTTTAAAGCTCGAAGAGGAGAGACATCGAGCGACTCTTGAACTGACAAAAGCAGGATCCAAAGAGAGAGAGCTTGAAGAGTTAAGACATCAATTTGCTATGCAATCAATTAAACAAAATCGACTCAAGGAAAATAAAAGAAAAGAAGACGAGCGTCTTCAAATACTTCAAGAGTCAAATGAGAGAGAACTTAATTTACGTTACGATCTAGCAAGGCGACTCTTAGAGATTGAGCAAGAGTCTTCAGGATTTGGAACAGATATGGAGTCTCTCACTTTTGAGAGTGAACAGAGATTGAAGATCCTTGAACTTGAGTTTCAAAGAGAGATCAATCTTGCAAGGATGAAGGGTCAAGAAATCACAGAGATTCAAAGAAGGTTTGCGGTTGAGAGAATAGCAATCACGAAAGAATCAACACGAGATCAAGCTGATCTCCTCTCGGAGTACTTTGCTGAATATTCGGAGGGATTTGCTCAGGCGGGCTTTAATGCTCTTTTCTTTGGAGAGTCCTTCCAAGAGGCGACTGCTCAAGTCTTAAAGTCTCTTGCTCAACAGGCTGTTAGTCAATCAGTAATGAAAGCGGCGGAAGGCTTCGGACTTCTTGCGATGGGTTTACCTGGATCTGCGGCGGCTTTTAAATCTTCTGCTCTCTTTGCAAGTGCTGCAGCGATAGCGGGAGTTGCCTCAAATGCATTAGGAGGAGGAGGAGGGGGAACGGCTCAATCAGGAACTTCCCCAACGGGTCAACCCTCGACGGCCCCAACTCCTGAGAGAGAAGAGAGGACGACTGACTCGATGGTGTTTAATATTAACTTTGGAGGGGCGGTCGTATATGATACGAAGAAAGCAGCTGAACAGGCTTTTGCAGATCGTCTAGTCTCAATCATCAACACCCCTCGAAGGGGAGCTGTTCAATTTAATAGGAGATAGTATGCCTTTAAATAATCCGTCACCTAACTTTGCTCTCCTCTCTTCCTTTAATGCTAGAACATGGAGCGGGGTCAATGTCTTCAATCGAGGCTCAAACAATGTCTCTCTTCCTACGTTCGCAATCGGAGAGGGGATCTATGAAGATGCGATCTCTTTTTTGAATGGAAGGGGATCTCATACAGGGCTTTCAATTCCTGATATTTTAAACACTCAAGGATCTTCAATTAGTACAGCGTGGACAGTCACCATTGATGCAAATGATAAAGTTAAAATCACAGCAGACAGTCCTTTTAAGATTCGCTTATTAAGTGGCACTGATATTTTAGGAGTAGGTTCAACTACGTTTGGTCTTGATGACTATTCTTTTATATGTCCGAACAATTGGATAAGAGGGAATGAACTTGAGTCTGCTCAGTATCAGATCTCCGATGCTTCAGGATATGTCTTTTTTACATTTATAATTACGAATAGTCTGAATGTTCAGGATTTAATTGTTGCGATTAGAGAGAGGGGAACAACTAGTGATCTTGATGATGTAAACACAGCAAACTGTATTGAACACTTAGACATCACAGCAAACACGAGTTCTTCCATAAGATGGTATTTAAACTCCAGTGGCCATGTTGAGTGCATGTATGATTCTGCTATAAGTAATATCACTTGGGTATCCACTACTTTTAGAGATCGTCTAGGATTCACAGGGAGTGAGACTCCAAGCGGCTCCTCCATCAAAACTCTCACTGCGACGCATCCTTTACCTGGATCTCTTTTCCCCTCTCGTCCTTATCAAAGACATCATCTTCAAACGGACACTCTCACACAAGCCCGTCGAAAGATCGGAGGGGGATATACATCAAACTTTATCGGATCTTATATTCAATCAATCCTCGACTTTGATCTTGACGCTCTTCTTGATGAGAAAGACTTGTACAGACACTTTACTAATAACTTTGTCGAGTATATCCCAAGCGGAGAACGAATCAACTTTTATCAAGGATGGGGAGATAGTCGACGGGCTTTGATTACATCAGGAGTGAATGATACTCAACCCGCTTATGATCTTCTCTATACTTCTGAAGACAACGGAGATCAAGGACGTATTAGAGCGTCCGTTGTAAATAATGGAATGATCTCTCTCGCTTATCCTAATCGATTGAGAAGGCGGGTCCCTGTATCGATGACCTTGGAGCATTTATAAAATGGGCAATACATACACAACACCCCCCACGCTTCCAGACACAGGGGACTTGATAGCAGGAAAGATCATTAAGACTCAAACGATTCAACGGATGGGAGATCTATCAAACTATCTCCACGCGAACGGGGGGACTTCTACTTGCTTGTCTCAAGCTTTCGATCGGAATACTTGCGTCACCAATTCTACTTCATACGTTGAATTATGCAGATGGAGAATCCCCATACCCTCTAATAATCACACGACTATAGACTTTCATGTTAATGCTCAAGTGACTACAACAGGAACAGGAACTTTAAAGTTTAGTTTGACAGATGGAAACTCAGTCAATCAAGGCTCCTCAACAATTGCAATCACTTCCGTAACGATGGCTCTTGCTACTGTATCCCATACGTTTTCTTCTGCGACAACTTCAAGCTATGTCGATATTTTAATGGAGGGAAAAGTTGATAATATTGCTTATGATTTAGACGTTCAAATAGTCGCAGCTCGATTCCTTCCTTTATCCTCTCCTTTGTCAGCAGGTGCAACGGCTCAAGGAACAGACACGGTCACCCCTTTTGGAGTTGGACGGCTTGCTGCAAATTATCCATTGACTTCGAGGGCGGGGGTGCAATGGAGAAAAAACATAGAAACAATGAGGAAACGAAAGAGGCCTCTTCTCTCTTGGAGTGGGATCATAAATCCATCCTCTGCTTTTACAGGAAGGGGGAAGGGTCCAAAGTCTTTAGGAGTTGGAGACGTGGAGACTATGCAAATCCAAAGCCCTCTCTTTGTAGGAGGGGGAGATTTAACTTTGTGGGTATATGTTGAAAGTATAAGTGGATCAAAAAACTTTGCTTTCATGGGGAGGATCTTTACAGTCTCCTCAAATGGATGGAATGAATATACCTTCTCTCCTGATCTCTCCAATGTATCAGAGCAATCCTCTAATTTTGGAATATCTCTTTATAAAATCCACCCTTCATCTTATAATCAAAGTGATACTCTTCTAGATAACTTAGATCGAACAGCAGCGATTTCGAGTCTTCCTCGAATAACAGCTCTTTCACTTTGGAGTAATTAAATGTTGATTCCTACATCATTTCAACCTCTCACGAGTGAAGAATCTGTGTACATGGGAGTCACTGTCATGGGTGGAGTTGTCTCTCAATTTGCTCAAGCACTAGCACAAATGAGTCATTGTAAGTTTTTAGGCTTTGCAAATTATACAATTGCAAAACCTACACAGAGCCCTCTCTTTTCAAATGTATATCTTTTTACAAATTGGAGCGGGCTACCCAAGGGATTAAATAAACTTAACAAGTATTACTCGTTTCTATACGGATCCACTCCTTTGTCTGAATGGATTGGAGTTATATTCCAATATGTAGCGACAAAAGAAAGCTCCACAAACTCGCCTATCATCACATTTAGAATAAAAGATTTAAGCGGGACCCTCCTTTCAAAGTCTGTGAGATTTACTTACTCACAGCATTTAAATATGTCAATTGATGGGAATATTGATAGACCCTACACTGCGACAACGGGGGCCACTTTTTACGATCCTCCAAGTGGGACAAGTGGCTTTGATACTCCTCGACCTCTTTATATTCCTTCAGCTAACAGAGGAGACATGATTCTCTTGGAAGTTGAAGTTGAAGACTGTGATCTCGTCTCAGTCTCCTTTTTTGATTTGTATCAAGCTGAGGTCACCCCATGATAGATTCTGATTTTGGGCGGCGTGTATTTGTTTTAGAGATCGGGGGACTCTCGATTCGTTATGTGTCTAATGATGTAGACATCACTACAACGAATCTAGACGCAAATCTTACAACGGGGGTTCCTTATGTAAACAAGCAAGGAATCGTCGGAGTAGGGGCCTATCAAGCCTCGATTGATCCAGCGGGGGGAATTGCTAACTACTCTCCTGTTACTGTCTCCTTATCCATTGATCGATTTAACGGAGATACAACGGACCCTCATGTAGTTTTTGGAAGATGTGGACCAAGAGCAACGGACGTTACGAAAGCTCAAATCTTGACTGATATTTTACACACAGATACAGTTATGGCTCTTCCTATTGATCAAGACTTCTCTTCTTTAAGCTATCCAAGAGTAGTCCATATTGGAGCAGAAACCTTAAGAGTCTCTTCAGCAACTACAACAAAACTCAATATTTCAGATCGAGGAGTAGGACGAACTCCTATTCAAAATCATGTCACAACAATTGGAGGGACGAACGTCCCTGAAGTTTACACGGAGATCATAACCTTTCGAGGACGCAAAGCCTCTCTCTACATGGGACAAATGAATCCTGATGGATATGTGGAATCTTTCACTGAAATCATCAACGGATTTATAGAGTCCTCCCCTTCCATTGATGAAGATGTTGTCTCTTTGTCTTTAGTCCCTCTCACTGCTTTGATTGATAATGACATCTCAGAGATCTCTTTAGAGACTGGGCTTCTTCATGGATATCATAATTTTGATCAACTCAATGGGTCTAAATTAGAGTATGGTGTGGTATGTATGGAGAGTGAATCCTTTAATCTTGTGGGCTCAACAGGATCAGGAACTTTGACAGTCGAGACAGCCGATCAACCTCTTGAGATCAGTAACGCCTTTGATGTCTCTCTATATCCTGGATCGGATGGGACTTACTTAGTACACCCTCGTTATCCTGATTTAACAAACTCAGCAGGCGGGCGGCTCTTCCCTCAAACAATCTCCACTTCTAGTCTCACATATGATAGCGGTGACGTTACTTATAATTCACTTGTACCCTCAGGAGCCTCGACAACTTTTCGAGTAAAAGTCGCAACTCCAAGAGGCGAGATAAAGTCTTATAGAATTACCTCAGGTCTTCAAAGATTTCCTGAGATTATCAATACAGTTTTAGAAGCAAATCACACGGGATCAAGTCAGGGGGCAGGGGGATCTTTTGCTCAATGGACGATTGCAGACGATACGACTTTAATGATCAAGTCAAACGTCAACAGAGAAGCCGCTCAAACTTCAATTATCTTCTATTCATCAAAGAGGGCTTTAAGCTTTTTTGAGAGAATGAATGGAATAAATACACCCATGTCTATTTGGGACTCAACATCCTTAGGAATATATCAGACTCAAAATATGGAGCGGCTATGGTATCCTTTCGACGTATGGTCGGAGGGTCGTCCTTTTCCTGAAGATCCTTTAGTAGAAGAGGGGACGCTTTTCCATAATAGAGCAGAGTTTTCGGAAAAGTTTGCAGCTCCTATTCTAGAGAATCAAAGCAGAGAGCAAAAGATTAATGGGATTGCAAAAGCTTATTATCAAAACGGAGAGTCAAAAATCTTAGTCAAGGATAATTTAGGACTCCCATCATCTGCGACAAGTGGAGTATCTTTTGATTTAGAGGTCGTTTATTATGATCGAAACTTAGATCAAGAATCCTTCCAAACTTTTCCCATTACTCATCAAACGACTGCGACATACTCAGTAACGGACGTTGGATACTTCCTCCATATTCAAGAGCCCTTCACTTCATCGAGACGGAGGTCTTTTGGAGATTGGGAAGGATACGAGCCCACAAAGATTTATTTGACAACTCGAATCAACTTTCAAACACCAGGACAAGCAATCCTCCAAATCTTACAAAGTGGGGGCGGCTCGTCAATCAATGGATCTTATGATAAATCTTCAACGGGATTAAACATTGATCAAGCTGAAATTGATATACAGTCTTTCCTCCAATATGAGTCAATCCCTAACTTGATGATTAATCTTGATCTTCGAGGACAGGGAACAGATTTAAGATCAACATTGACTCCCCTCCTTCAAGCTATGGGATCCGTTTTAGTCATGAGAAGGACAAGGAACGGACGCTCTAAAATTGCCCTTCAACCCTTGGGAATGGATCAAACGAGGGCGGCAGCGATCACAATCAATCAAGGCGACTGGTTAACAGATGATCCTCCAATGTGGGACACGTACGAAGACATTATCAGTCAAGTTGAAATTAACTTTGATTATGACATCTCAGAGCAAAAGCTAAGGACTAAGAGGATCTTTAATAATCAAGAGGCGATTAATAGATATGGAGGAGAGAAATCAAAATTGACTCTCGATCTCTTTGGATTGTCCTCTGATCAAATAGGCTCAACAGGAGGAGACTCTTTCTCTTTCTTCCTTCCTGTGATCTCTCGAATCTTCAATCTTTTATCTAATCCTTTGAGGACTTGGAGAGGGTCAATAGGGACGGGTCAAAGTGCGTTGATTGACATTGGGAGATATGCCCTTGTTTCGTCCGATCGTTTAAAAGCTTATGGCCCTGACTATGGGGTGACGGATGGAGTCGGATTAATTAGATCGATTCGTCAAGAACTCATGAGTGAGGGTTGCGAGTTAGAGATTTTGACAACAGGAACAAAGACAGCGGGATGGAATGATTCTGCAAAAGTCCTCACTATCCCGTCGACTACATCCGTCACCATTGATCAAGATCTCTTTTCAAATACTGATCTTCTAGGAGACTCTGTCAAAGACTCCTCCTTCTTCAAAGTTGATGATGTTGTGGATTATGTCTTGGAGGGAGATCATGATAACTCTATAACGGGCCTCACGATTCAAAGCATAGTTGATAATGGGGCGAATGCTACTATTACTTTCACAGGTGTACACGGGATCTCTAGTACAGGAGGAACTCTTGAACCTACTATCTACACATCAGCAACATCAGATCAAAAACTAGACGCATATATAAGCAACTCATCGGGAGTCTTAGGAGCCTCCGACGATGGGAAGGAGTTTGCATAATGAGTAAATACACGAAACGACAACTAGAAGAACAACTTGATTTAATTCAACATGAGAATAGACGATACAAACGAGCGATGAATCAACTTTGTATCGACATCGATAAAACTGTTGAAGTCAATATGAATATCAATATTGATCGAAAAGTAAATCCAAATGAGAAAACACTTCGAGCTTTAAAGAGAAGTGAGTCAGAATGGGAAAAGAATGTAACGGAGCCTGGAGAGGGAGGGGATTGGAAAAGGATCAACTCTTATATTAAATCAAAGGAGGGGATCGGATGGACTTGGGAAGATGATTATGTGAAGAATGAAGACTTTGCTTGGTGCGGTGCCTATGCTGCTTTTTGTTTTGGAGATATGGTCAATCTCCAAGTAAGAAAGAACACGTTTCCTTCTTGCTATCGAATGAGCAGAGATTGGAGCAACTCTTCAAGAGTCCAAACGAAAGAAAACATTCTTCCTGGAGACATCGTTGTTGTTTATACCTCTGACTCTCACTCCCCATCCTATGGAAATCATATCACGATAGCTCGAACCTCTCCTGATGAAAGAGGGGACTTCCACACGATCGAAGGGAATGCCCACGGGATAGGCCCTGATCAAGATTGGAGAGAAGGAGTGATCAAACGGACTCGAAATCTCGATAAAGTTGCAAGAGTTTACAGATTGATTGATGAGGATTACAATGAATAAAAAGAGGACTATGCTCCAACGGATGGGCGGGCGAAAAGCGATGGCCTTTTATGCTACCTTGTCAGTCCTCTTTATTCTTGCAATAATGAACAAAGCACATGCAGAGGTGATTTCTGCAATTGATTCTCTCTTCTTGATCTTCGCAGGTGCCAACGTCGCTAAAGGAAGACAAGACAAAGCCCCAAAAGAAACTAAAAAGGAGAAGACAAATGAGTCTTAATGTACAAGATCCCATCATGGCAGGATCAAAAAGAGCTGTCTATAATGCTTCATCTGTTAACGATACAGACTGGCATGATTTAACATCATCAGATTTTATCGACTCGGTCACAGGGTCAGCATTGGCCGCAGGTCTATCCTTTGCTTTTCTTGCCGTTGTAAATAAAGGGAGTGATCTTGCTTATATTAAATATCGAGCGAGAACAGGAGCGGGCGACGCGGTAACTAATGAGATCCCTGTTGATTACTTTTACTCTGATGATGTCGGAACAATCAACACTACAGTCTCGACAATTGCTTACAAGAAGTATGCAGGATCAGATACTTTCTACTTAATTGCAGGATTCTCAAAATAAGGAGTTAAGCCATGAGTTTAGACATCAGACCTAATCCAGCGGTGACGGGATCCGTCACGGGCTCTTTAGTTTATAAAGGATCTTATAACGCTACTACATCAAGCCCTTCTTTAGTAAGTGCTCAAAAAGGCGATTTCTATATTGTAAGTGTAGCAGGAACTTTAGCGGGGGTGACGCTTAATATTAGTGATCATATTGTATTTAATCAAAACGCAGCAAATCCTGTAACGTCTGCAATGTTTGATGTGATTGACAATACAGAGACACAAGCCTCTGAGACAGTGGCGGGTATCATCGAGATTTCTACAAATGCAGAAGCGACAACGGGGTCTGCTACAGACAAAGCCTTGGTCCCTTCGAACATTTCAAGCATTGGAACGAGTCAATTAAATAATGACGCGGGCTTCTTAACAAGCTCAGCAGCTTCTGAGACA
>TARA_R100000655_G_scaffold57705_1_pt1 | contig 13791 bp, 15 predicted proteins | sample TARA_R100000655 | Tara Oceans TARA_R100000655 (sample SAMEA2622497) | marine metagenome | biome: marine biome (ENVO:00000447); feature: deep chlorophyll maximum layer (ENVO:xxxxxxxx); material: "saline water (ENVO:00002010), including plankton (ENVO:xxxxxxxx)" | depth 90 m
GCAGGATTAACTTTTGCTGAATTACTACAAGAGGAAATAGGGGTAGAAAAAGAGTTAACCAATTCCAATATACGAGCAGTATTGGAGGATGAAGAGGCCATGAAAAGAATAAAAAGAAAAGCCATAGGAAGGGGAATGACTATTGGTGCAATTGATGCTATTACAGGCGGTGTTACGAGCAAGGTTGTGGGTAAAACAGCGAGAACATTACAAAAAGCTAAAAAAGCAAGTGATAAAACATCAAAGGTTGCGGGGGTGTCGGCAGGTATAGGAACAGAAGCGGCAGGTGGTAGCTTGGGTGAAGTTGCAGGTAGAGTAGTGGCCGGACAAGAAATGGATGTGGCAGACATAGCGTTTGAGGGAGTGGTGGGAACAACTACAGCCCCCTTGACCGTTGGTGTAGGCTTGTTAAAAACTCCACAATATAAATTAAATGGAGAGATAGTTCCTGCTTATGAGATTATTGACCTTTTAGAAAAAGGAGAACCTGCTGATATTGCAGGAGCAAAGATTGAAATAAAGAATGATAACGCTTTATTAGATGAGGCTAAAGCTAAAAAGGAATCTATTATTAATCGTGCTGCTATGCGTAAGAAATTGCAAGAGGCAGGTATAAGTGATGAGGCCCAACTTGATGCTTTAATAGATTTAGAGGTTCAGAAGTTGAAACTTAAAAACAATGATACCGATGCGGGTAAGAACAAACTAAAACAAATTGAAAACCAAATAGAGTCTATATTAAATAAAGGTGTTTATGAAAAAATTGAAACCGTAGATTCTGAAGGCAATAGAAGCACTCAGGTGGTTTCTTTCACTAGAGATTATGCTATAGACCAATTAAAAAAAGAAGGTGTAGACGCTCCTTCAGATGAGCAAATAGATATAAAACTCAAGTCGCTAGTTAAAGATGCTAAAAATAAATTATCTCCCGCTCCAATTATAGAGGAAAAAGTTGAAGTAGACTCACCACTAAATGAAGAACAAAAAGAGATTGCCGACTTCTTTAATATTAAAGTAGATGAAACCACAGAGATAGAATCTCTTGATGACAATGTGGTCGTTAACAAAACAAACAGGCAGCAAACAGGAGAGCCTGTTGCTCCTGTTACAGATAAGCCTGTTCTTCAAAAAATAGCTCAAGCAGGAATAGGTGCAGTAAAAACTCTTATGCCTGATTTAAAAATAGTTATTCATGATAACACTGAATTATTTAATCAAAATGCTACAGAAGGGGTTAATGCAGAATATAATGTAGACACTAAAACGATACATATTAATGCAGACCAAGCGGGAACAACGACTATCCCTCATGAATTATTTCATGCCGTATTAATTGATAAGGTTGGAACAGAAACAGCAGACATTACCAACAACATGATAAAAGCTGTAGACCAATCTTTAGGCAGAGAAAGTGCTTTGAAAAAACAACTTGAAGAGTTTGCGTCTACTTATGACACCTCTTTACAGAATGAAGAGCAGTTAGCGGAACTTACAGGTGTGTTAGCGGCTAACTTTAAAAAGTTAAGCAAGCCTGAAAAAAATATTGTACTAAAGTGGATTAAAGAGCTTGGTCAAAAAATAGGCTTTGAAATGGCCTTTATTAATCAACTTACTACAGATGAAGAAGCAACTATTGATTTATTAAATACTTTATCTAGAAAATTTACAACAGGCGAAGAGGTGACAGTAGAAGATGTAAGTATATTAGAAACAAAAGCCCCTAAAGAATTAAGTTCTGATCCTGCCACAAGATTACAGCAATTAAAAATGGAGTTTGAAACCACGGATCTTGCTGATGATTTTAATGCAGATGAATTTTTTGAGGCTAAAAGAATTGAATTAGGGGATGATTTAAAAGCCGCAGAAGCCACGAGAGATGAGGTTGCTAGAAGAAAAGAAGCTGAGACTAAGCCAAAGAAAACGCCATCAAAAAAACTATCTCTTACAGACATAGTTAGCAGATTTAAAATGGATGATAAAGGTTTTATTCCTGCTAATAATATATTAAGCCGAGTTCAAGAGCTTGTTAGACCCCTTGGTTTATCCGCAGCCCGAGCAGAGTCGGGAGCAAGAGATATATTTATTACTAAAAATGGAAGGAAAATTAATCCTGTAGCTAAGCGACAACAAAAAGGAAAGTCTCCTAAAAAAGAAATGAGTTTAGAAATGTATATTCAGCAAGGTAGAGATGCCGGATTTACTGATATTGCTATTACAGAATTTCTAACTAAGACTACTAAAAAATTTAAAGCTGCTGATGTAAAAAAAGCTTTAACAAAAAAACCTGGTAAAAAGATTTCTGGAGCTGAAGCCAATAAAGCTTCTTCTTTAAACCGTAGAGCTATAAAAAAATTAAACCGAGGAAGACTTGGTAACAATCCTGACTTCAACAATGTTTTAGCACAAATATTATCTGTTCCAATTGGTGATATAAAAGCGGCAAACATTAAGACTTATAATGATTTTTTAAATAAAATAGCCAAAAGAGAAAAGGTTACACGTTTAGACAAGGAATTATTAAAAGAGGCTACGGATTTATTTAACACCATTAAGGTGGAAATTAAAGATGTAGAGTCGGATTTAACATTTGACGACAACAAAGGTTATGTTTACCCTCAAGACACTCAAAAAATTATAGACAGAATAAATGACCCTAAGGTTGACGGCAAATCTTTGTTAGACCAAGATTCAGATTTTATAGAAAACAGTTTAGATAAATTAAACTCGGCAAGTTTAGAAATATTAATAGATAAATTAAACTTAGCCGAAACTACTGAGAACTCTGCAATTGTAGAAGCTGCTAATGACTATGCTAAAAACAGGCAGTCGCTTCTTACTTCTATTGCTAAACAGGCTAAACAAACCACATTAAACAATGTGTTAAAGGTGGTGAAAGATCAAGATGTAGGCGCAAAAACTTTAGTTGATATATCTAAATCAGAACTAGGGTTTTTAAGTGGCACTGAATTAAATGAGTTAGAGATTCATTTAAAAAACATTGAAGATGGTTTTTATACTTATGCGGCCAATAAGCTTGCACAAAGAATAGAAGCTACTGATAGGGCTTACAAAATGAAACCTATTATAGATAAAGTTAAAAGCACATCAGCTAAGCTTGCAACCATGAGGTCTCGAGTAACAGCAGGTTTAAAAAATATTGTAACAGAGGCAGGTCTAGGTTCTAAAGGAGCTAGAGCAGTTGGTGTGGTGGGTCAAATGATAAGGTCTAATCCATTATCTGTGGTGGATCAAATGTTTGCTAACTACAAAGACAACACGGTTAGAGAAAATGTATTTGATCCTACAGCTTCTGCATACTCTAAGTTTCAAAATTGGATTAATAAAATAACAGATCAACTTGAAAAAGTAGAAAACTTAATAGCTCCTACCTCAAAAGAAAATGTTAACGAGTCGGTTAAAAGAAGATTTGAGATTACAACTTATTTGTTGCAAAAAGAATTTGAAGGCAACGATAATAAAACAGGCACAGCATCTGCTGTAGAGTTTATAAACAAAACTGTAGAAAAATATAATAACGACCCAAAGAGTAGTAGATATACAGAGAATGATATAAAAATATTAGAAGACATATTAAGCGAGTATAGCGAGGACAATCAAATATCTATAGAAAAAATGGACAAAGCTATGTCTCCTAAAACTAAAAAAGCTATAGGAATATTAGAAGGTATATATGGAGGGTTAGCTGAAAAACAATCTTATGCTACTAGCATTGTAAGAGGAGAAGCATTAGACTTGGTAAACAATTACGTGCATCACAAGATTGAGTATAGTAATAATCAAAACGATGACCAACTAATTCAAGCTAGTGAATACATGAATCTTCAACCTGGCACTAAATCTAAAACAGCTATAGCGAGAACAGAAGGAGCAAAAGCAATTGACTTCGATCCAATTTCTACGGCACTCAGAGGCGTAAGAAATACGGGGATGGATTATTATTTGAGTAATCAAATATCTACTACTAGACAATCATTAACGGAGCTTAAAAAAATAGCTGACACCAACAAAGAAGTTAAGCAGGCTGCCACAGATTTAAAAAAGGTTTATAATGAGGCCTTGGGCAATGTGGTAAACGCCAACATGTCCGTAGAAGTAGTCGGTGGAAGCTTTATGGATAAAGCTAGAAAAATAGGATACTATGCCGCTTTAGCTTCTGTTCCTAGGGCAGCAGCAGAGTTTACTTCTAATTTAGTTTTTGCTAGCATGAGCTCTCCGCTAGAAACCTCTTTGGGTATGACAAAATACTTTGACTTATCAAGTGGTGAAAAGGGACGTATGATAATACAAAACACCGGAGCTACAACCAACACTAAATTATATAATGACGAGCAACTAGGTGGATCAAAGGCGGATCAACAAGGTATTGTTAGAGGTAAAAAGGGTAGTGCTCGAGCAGCCGGACAGGTGGGTTCCGCTATTGAGTATATAACTAGAATGACCAAAGGTAAAAGGGTAATTAAAGGGATAGAAAAAGTGGGAGAGTTTTTAATAAGCACTCCTGACCAAATGATTTCTAGACCATTATGGTTTGGAACTTTTGCGAAAACATTTAAAGATATTACAGGTAAAGAAGTTGACTACACTAAAATCTCAGAAAACAATACATCTTACATGAAAGAATATGCAGATGCTATTAAAAAATCTAGACAAGAGGCCGACAAGAATGTAACACAAGCTGCTACTTCTAATAGTCCATTTAGTGGTGTTCTTAAAAACCAAATTAATAAAGATGACTCAGGTAGAATGAATCTTTATAGAACTATAAACTCCTACATGTCTCGGTTTAGTTTAAATGAATATGCCACAGCAAGACAGGCTATTGCCTCTATGGCGGGCAAAGGACAGATGAGTCAGATAAAAGGAGCAGGAACGATGGCCGGAATACTCTCGCGTATGAGTCTATACGTGGTATTATACAGAGCATTAAGTGATTCTATGTTTAGCTTACTTGATGTGGGAGAAGATGAGAAAGAAGAGGACTTAAAAGATGTAGCTCTAAGACAAAGTGTAGGAGCGGGAGTCTCTTTACTTAGCAGAGGAATGTTAGGAAATATTCCAATGATACCTATAAACTTAGGGATAGAAGAAATTAATAAAGAATATGGGTTTGAATTTGGATTGCGTAATAAAAAAGAATATAATCCTTATGAGCACTCTATAGTTTTTGCAGCAGTAAATAGTGATCAATTAAAAAAAGATCCTTATAAACAGATTCTAATTACAGCAGCAGGACCGTATACACCTCAAGCTAAATCATTATTTAGATTAATGGAGCTGTCTATTAGGTCAACAACAAATAAGTCTGCCAAGAGTAGAGAAAAGAATTTAAAAGAATTGTTTAGTCTTAGAACAGCTCTAGAATTATCTAACATGGTAGTGGGAGTTCCTTTATATAGAGATATTAGAGCCGGAATTTTAAAAGAAAAGTTTAAATCAAAACCTAATTCTATTACTCCTTTAGAGTTAAAAGAAATAAAAAAATATGACCCTAAGTTATATGAAGAAATTCAATCGCTCAAAAGAAAACAAAAAGAAGAAGAAAAGAAATTATTAAAATAAAAATTATGCCGTTTACTAGTAAAGCACAAAGAGCGTGGATGTATGCTAATGACCCAAAGATGGCGCGTAGATGGGAAAAAGAAACTCCTAATTATGTTTTAAAAAGATTGCCTAATAGAATACGCAAACCTAAGCGTTAGTATTTTAAATATTTAAAGGCTCTTTGGTATTCAAAGTATGCCATAAGTTCTTGATCGTTTATAGCTTCTTCCCTAGCATCAGTCCTTCCTCCCCATCTAATCTCTCCTATAATTTCTGGAACTTTACCATATATGATTCCATCCTCACATGCCCACAATATTACAGGGTTTAATCTTTTGTCACACAACTTTACTAGTTTTCGAGCTGCTACATAGAGGGGGAAAGCATTTTTTAGGGTGGAGCTTTTTCCTTTTACCTCTACATATCCTATGATTTTTTTGTCTTTGTCAAAGATTCTAAAGTCAATATCATTAGGACCTAGTTTTTTATAGCTCCCTTTAAATAAGGCTACAAACTTTTCTACAGCCCGCTTCTCTCTTGCTAAATCCTCCTTGGTTTCGTATCTCATAACTATTTATTTGCTATACACATGGACATCTTCTACGTTGCACTTTTCATTATTGCAAGTATTAAAACTAACTATACCCATACCCTCGATGGCTAGGTCTTCATAATCAAAATCGTTATTCCACACTAAGTCTGCGTTACATATAGGACACTTCATATTATAATTCCATTAAACAATTAATAGCTGTGTGACCTCCTAATACCACGCCACAACCAATGGCTTGTTTTTTAAAATTCTTAGCATAGGCTGCCGCATAAGAGCCTCCATCAATCCCGCAGCCCACCTGCATTCCAAACACTCTAAAATTTCTACCAACCATCCACTCACAATAAGCTTGTGTATGTATGTGTCCTTGAACTGTAGACATCATATCGTTCTTTGCTTTTGTGCGCGCTGTACCTCCTTCTCCATGAACATATTGTACATTGTCATACACTATTCTTTCTGTCCAATTCCAATTAGTTCCAAGAACTTCATTGTAACTTTTAATCCATTGCTTAGGGACATCAGAGTCAAATGCCTTCCTCATTATCATGCGATCATGATTTCCAATCAGAACATCTGCCACAGGGAAAGCCCTGTTCCATTGGTCTATATCTTTAATTGCATATTCAAGCTCGGTCTTGCCCGACATTCCGTCTGGATCTGTCTGATGGAACGAGCTATAGTGGTTGTCCAAAATATCTCCAATAAAAATAACTTGATTACAGTTGTGTTTAGAGTAGGTCTCTTGGCAAAACTCTAAGTAACCATCTAAACCAAAGGGAGCGTGAATATCTCCCACTACTAATATGCGCCTTTCTTTTTTAGTGAAATAATCAAAGGCGGCTTTTTTATTACCCTTTAATCTAGGGCGGAAGTCAGAATTAAATTTCATCTTCTAAGGATTCAAGAATTTCTTTTAACCTGTGCATTAACTGTTTAGTGGTTTTCTTGCACTCCTTATACTCTTCGTCCATGAAATGCTCATAAAGATCAGCGGTGGCAGAATAAATTTCTGTGGTTAGGTAGGTTACGTGCTCGATCCTTCTTCGTTTTAGATAGGATAATTTTTGACTCATACAGTAAAAACATAGGGCAAACGCTATTATGAAATAGATTTGCTAATTATTAATTATATTTTATTTGCCCTTTGTTTTTGCTTCTTACATCTTGCTTTCGAGATACATTACTTTGCTCTCTTTTAGTTTGCTTAGCTCTTTCTCTAAATTTTGATTACGTAAATATAAGGATTTATTTTCCTTTTGGAGTAAAATGAGTTGTTTTTTAAGTTCAAACTCTTGTAATTGAGTGTAAATAACAGAGTTAGATTGAAATTGTTCATTAATTTGTTCATAACTTTGGTAAAAAAACTCATCGGTTTTATAAAACCAATCGAAATTTTCGAAGTATTTTAAAATAGTAGCATGGTTTTTTCTAAGCATGTTTCCTATGGCTAAACATCCATATCCTTTTTGTTTTAATATGTTAGAAAAGATACACCGCGCCTGTATAAATCTTGTATGTCTTCGTTTGTCAATTAATTTTAGATTAAATTTTCGCTCTATAATTTCTCTTAAATTATCAGCTTCTATTGGTAAGTTCATTTTAAATATTGATTTAAATTAATATAATCTAAGTAGTCATCACAAGATATTTCCATTAGATGTAAATAAATTGCGGGCTCACCTACTTCTTTTAAGTATTCTATTTCATAAAAATATGGGTTCGTTCCTTTGACCGCTACCGCCACAATCTGTGACCAATTATCTAACTCAGGTAAGGAGTCTGTGTTTTTTCCAATCAAAGACATAATCTTCAACCCACATTGATAGGGCAATAGAAGTAGTTCGTCTATAAAAAAATCATCAAACCTACACTGAGGAGTCTTCTTTTCCTCTATACACTTCTGTTTTAATTCCATATTTTTTTAGCTCTTTAATTCTATACTCTTGTAATTTCGACAGCTTTCCCTTAGGTTTTTTAACCTCAACAAATAATACATCACTATTGGGTGGGATTGCAATTAAATCTGGTATACCATTTTTATTTGTGGTTGTTAACTTAATAACATAATACCCTTGACTTTCTAGCTCTTTAATCTTCTTGGCTTGAATCTGCTGCTCTGTCATCACTACAAAGATAATAAATCCTTTTTGAAGTGTCTAACGGTATAATCCTTCTTTTTTGTTACTGCTTTGTATATTTGATCTTCTATACCGTTCTTAGAAAAGACCCAATACACACTGTTGTTTAATCTATTTTTTGTGGTCATCCTATCTCTGCTTTGCCAATAACTTGTAGCGCTGAAGTCTATGTTATAATAAACAATATAGTCCGCTTGCTTTAACGAGATGCCCTCCCTTCCACTCACAATTTGTAGGGCTATGTTTTTATCAGTCTCTTTAAACTCTTTTAAATCTGTGGTGAGGTGATTATCAAATACTATCTTAAGGGCTTCTAGCTCTGCTTTAAACTTATAGAAAATAGCAATTTTATTTTCTTTAAATTTTTCTTTTATAAAGTGAGCTTTGCTGTAATCAACAACCATATGGTTTCCACTTTCAAACTTTATTGTTCCTGAGTAAAGTTGATGAAGCTTCATCATTAATTTTACAGGAGTGTCTCCGAGTATTATTTCTTCCTCCCCCTCTACGACCAACTCCCTCTTTAGTTTAGAGGCAATATTATATGTGAGATCTTCTAAAGCTACGTGCAATACCTTCTCTTGTATAGAGGTTTTGAATCCCGCTTCTTTTTGAGAGAAGTTTAAAGTGAATGGTTTCATTTTCTCTATAATCTTATCCATTCCATTAGAGTAATCTCGTATATAGAGTCCGTTTATTCTTTTTTCTTTTACCCTTACATACTTGTCTGCAAACCTGTAAAAGTTCACACAATTAGTAAATGGGTTTGTTTTTATACCATAGACTTGATGATAGACTTGACTATAAGACTCAGGGGTGGGGGTACCTGAGAGCAGTATAACTTTAGCACGTGTCTTATATATTAACTTCTTTACGTCTTTAGCTCTTTTGTTAGGCTTAGGAAACGCACCCATACTGTGTGCCTCGTCGCATATTATCATGTCCCATTTTAAATCTGGAGCTTTATGCAGAGACTCGTAATTAATAACTATTAATTTGTATTTCGGGGATAGTAATTTATAGTCTGACTCAATAGAGTCAATAGCTTTTTTCTTTGTTATAAAAAGCACGTTATTCATAAACATCTTATCAGCTAACCCTAAGCTTGTTAAAGTTTTTCCGGTTCTAACCTCCATGGCTAAATACAAAAAGCCATGCTCTAAAAGAATACTAATTCCCTTGTCTATTATTTCTTCTTGATATTTTCTATATTCCATTTTTTATCTATAAACTGTTTAATCTCTTGACACTTTGTGTAGTCTTCTTCTTCTTCAAAATACAACAACAAATTCTCCACATCTTCTTTCTCTACTTCTGAGGAAGGGTCATGCATAAACAACCCTTTGCCACGCGTAATTAATAAGATAGGATCGTAGTCTCGTATGATTGAATAATAAGAATTAAGCATAGCTTGGTGCACGTCAATCTCCATGTTAAAAATCTATATTGGTTTGAACTTCTAATTCTTTTTTACTTCTAATCCTTAACCATCTTCCCTGCGCATCTCTACCTTCTTCGGGCGCTATACCTTCTTTAAACATAGCATACGAAACCAACCACTTGTAGAATCTAGTTCTTGAAATAGTCATCTTAGCTTTAGGTCCGTAATCAGGATACTCTTCAATAAACTCTAAATATAAATTATGCTTGTAGTTTTTAGTATCTACAGTTAATGCGGGGTTAGGTTGAGATCCTTTAATCAATCCACACCACTCTATAAAATCATGAGAAGTTTCTGCTGACAATTGTCTAACCTGTAAATTTACAAATTTACTTTTATGTAATCCACCCTCTAAATAGTTTTGCAAACACTTTATCATGTAGTTATCAAACGAACACCACTCGTCATCATCCCACTCTCCAAACATTAATTTACCGAAATCATCTAAAGGAGTAAAGGATTTATTGTAGTGTTGGTGTAGCTCTAACTCCCATTTTCTTCTAGCAAAAGAATTTCCCGCTCCCTTAATAGCATAGTTAGTAGTGATGGCAATCTTAGGAGATTTGTTAAAAGGAATTTTAATTGCATCTTTGTTTTTCTTCTCCAATGTTAACCCTTCCGTTACCACACTAAACAATCTCTCAAAGTCAAAGTGTTTTTTAACATCATCAAACACTAATATTTGTGTGTCTGCTGACACTAACTGATAAGCAAAGGATCTTTCAAAAGCAAAAGACTTGCCATCTATAGTAACAACTTTTTTCATTTGAGCCAAAGCATTCATAAAAATACCTTTACCTGTTCCCCCTTCCGGATTGTCAGATATTACCTCATCATTTAAAATAACTGCCGGACAATATGATAAGTTTTTATGTCCGTGTAGCATAAACCCTATGGTGCTTTCCATGGACAACATTCTTTCGGTGTCTCCACCACACACATTGCGAACAAAAGTTTTGTAATCACAATCATTAACGTCACAAAGCTTAAAGTTTCTATTTATTATATGGTCTTTCCACACATATCCTCCTAAATCTAAATAATCTATAGGCTTTATTTCATTGTGAGTTATTTGTACGGCACAGTTTTTGTAGTATAAATAAGATGCATCTTTTGTGTCTGCAATAAAATATATATCTATAGTAGACAGCAAAGTTAAAAACTCCTCTCTAAACAAACGAGTGTTGTCGGCAAAATAATTATAAATAGAAGTGTCATCAAGGTTTAATAAGTGGTCTAGTATAAAATCTTTTATCTCCTTTTCAGAGGTGTGGTCTATTAAGTTGTTTGTTACTCTAACAAAGACATAATTCTTACTTCCCTCTGGACAATACTTGTAAAACCCATGGTCTTCTAGAAAGTGCTTAAATAAAATGTGCACTATCTTTATTACCCCCTTGTCATTCTTAGTCCAAAATTGTTTTAATGAATTTTCTTCTTCGACTTTATTAAGAACCGCCTCTATTGTTTTGTCATCTAAACTAGTTTCTTCTAGTTGATTTCTTATTTCTTTTTTAGTTACACCTCTTCTTAATTTAGATTTAATAACATTAACTCTCTCTTCATCTTCATAATATTTAGTTCCAAAATTTTGAGTATGAGAGTAAGCACTCTCTATGGTTCTCTGTATTTCAGTTAGCTTAAAGCTAGAACTTTCAAACCTATTTAAAACATATGATGCTAAAGATTTGTTTATGCCGTAGTCATTAAATGCCATAGCTAAGACAAAGACATTTTGATTTCTTTGACCCTCAACCATGGGATATTTTTTCTCCCACCACTTAATAAGTATTTCCACTATTTTATTCTCATCTGTTATTGGTATAGTTGGCGGATCTCGGTGGGCGATAACCTCTGTATACTCCATATCCTCTATTACTTCCCACACTGAAGACGTAGGGTTAATAAAAAGAAGAGGATCATAAGACTCATAACATACTCTACTTAAGTTCTTGCAAGTCTTGTCAAAATACTGAGAGTTAAAATGTTTTTCTAAAGAGTTAAAATAATTAACATGATTGTCGGGATCCTCTGGAATTTTAACCAATACCTTTAAACCATTACCCGAAGGACTTATAAATACAGAATAGACATACTTGTCTTTTGTTAATGATTCTTTATCTCCTAAAAGTATTTTTTGTTTTTTATACCCATCAAAGTCTAAGCAAATAAAACCACTGTGTTCTACTAAGGAGCTGTCATTTCTTTTATTAAATGTTCCTGAAAAACATACTGCCGGTAAATCTTTTTTTATTTCATTACGGTGAGTCTTATCTTTTTCTTGTCTTATTTTTTTTACCAATTCTTTTGATGCTCCCTCTTTAATTCTGTTTAATACCACATCAATGTTTCGATAAAAAGGAGTAGAAGTTTCCCTTATATTTTTAAAGATAGTTATATTTTGTGTCATTTTTGTGTCGTTTTATGTGTCGTTTTTTATTGTGTAAGTGTCTGACTATCAATGTTAGTGTCGAAAATGTCAATTTTTAATTCATTTTGTAGAAATAAAAAAAAAGATAAAATAAAAAATCCTATATATAGTAATATGAAGAAGTTTTTCGACATTTCTGTGCAAAAAAAAGGGGAGTAGAAGTCATGACCTACCCCCCTCTTCACACAAAAAAACATTAGAACGGTAAATCTTCTTTTACCGATTCAGTGGGGGTACCTTCTTTCTTAGCACCGTCAGCACTTGGCTTCCACGTGTCTAGTTCACAATAGTGTTTACCACTACGTGCTTGGTTAATATTAATATTAACCCATCCGTTATTTGATCTTTCTTTTAAGAAAGCTAACGCATCTTCTACTTTGATTGATAATCTACCAACCACAAAGTCAGGTTGTCCTTCTCTAGTTTTAAAAGAGAAGCCATCTGCAAAAATTTTTTCATCTGCCATAATTAATTGTTTTAAAGTTAAGTTAATTGTTCATTTATATAATAATTGTCAATACTTTCTGGTGGATTGTCTCCAAAGAAATTATTGTACACCTCTATTGCTTGTTCTACTTTTCTCTCCCCCCTCTCTATAAACTCCTGTGTAGGCTCAAACATTCCTAATGATCTAGTTGTTTTATCTACAACTAAAAAGATTAATGGTTTTCCAAATAGCTGCTCGTATATATATGCTTGACTATCATAATTATATTCCCGAGCAGACCATTTGAATTTGTTAATATCACTTGTGGTTTTTAAATCTAAAAGAACATGTTGGTTTACCACATCAGCTTTCCCCTTCCACATCATTCCTTTTATTTCTTTAATAGCAGGAACCTCATAAGAATTTCCCTTCTCTCTAATCATGTCAAAGAAATCTATATTGCTCAACATAAGCTTGGTTAACTCTATAATCTCATCCACCTCTTTTTGTAACAGAACGACCGTTCCATTACTGTATTCTTTATATGCTTTTGTGTTTCTAGAATTTACATCAATGCAGTTTATATTCTTTGCTTTATTTGGTTCAAGAATTAACTGATGAAACAGTCTTCCTTTGGCAAAGTTTACATTGTCTGGTCTCTCGATCCCGTACTCTTTAGGGTTCTTAAGAAGCGTAGATATGTCTGAGTTGGATAGGTAATTCTTTCCAACCCCACTATAATACTGCTCATCATCTTTAAGCAGTTCTAATATGTCTTGTGTCATTGTTTGATTTTATTTAATTTTCTTTCTCTTTCGAGACATTATAGTATTATAAAAATAATTATAATGTACCTCAAAGTCTTTTTGTGCTTCCTCAGTAAATAATATTCCCACATACTCCTCATAGTTTTCTTTATATGGAGAGAATCCGAGAGACTCATATTTCTTTTCCACTTTTTTTCTTGCTAATAGGTGTGCTAAATTTTCTGCGTTCACTTCTATAATCATAATAAATAGTTTTAGTTAATCCATCTCACTCCAATAAGCTTTGCCACATTCCTGTGAGCAAAAATCTTTATCAGACTCATCTCCACAATACTTACATTGTATTGTGTCTACTTGTTGTTGATATGGTTCTATATTCCAATTCATTATTTAATAAGTTTTTTGATCTCTTTAGTTACCACATCACTTACTTTATATTTTTTAGAAAGCATTTTAACTATGTGTTCTA
>TARA_R100000655_G_scaffold56707_1_pt1 | contig 13745 bp, 25 predicted proteins | sample TARA_R100000655 | Tara Oceans TARA_R100000655 (sample SAMEA2622497) | marine metagenome | biome: marine biome (ENVO:00000447); feature: deep chlorophyll maximum layer (ENVO:xxxxxxxx); material: "saline water (ENVO:00002010), including plankton (ENVO:xxxxxxxx)" | depth 90 m
GCAAGACAGCAAGTTTTATTTCAAATTGTAAATAATATAGGTGCATATGAATCGAAATTATCTCTTGTGTCATTACTAGCTCATCCCAAAACATGGTTAGGAAATATAGTTGGTGGTAGTCAAAACACGATTACCAATATGGGATTTAGACACTTTAAAAGAGCTAGGGATACTAAATGGTTAATAACAAATGTATTTGCAGGAGCGAAATTAAAAGATGGAACACCTATTACAGACAGAAATACCATTCACAGGTGGGTTGCAGAAATTGGTGCATTAGAATCTTTCTACATCAACGAAGCTATGATGGACAAAAGATTAGATGTCAAAAAGCTGAAACCATTTATTAAAGAAGTTTTTTCTAAAAGAGATGTCAATGATGCTACTGTAAGAGAATTAGCCAAAAAATACCAAGTAACAGATTCTATACTATCTGCTGGTGGATTTTTTATGAGAAGCTCAGAAAGAACGTTGCGTACAGATGCGTTTATAGCTCATTATCTAAATGCTAGAGAATCTTTAGGGCAAATTATACCAAATATGCCGTTTGACCATCCATATTTAACAGGAATGGCATTAAAAGGGGTAGAAGCTACCCAGTTTTTATACCATAACGTCAATAGACCTGCTGTTTCTCGCTCTACAATGGGAAAAGTATTCACAAGATTCCAACCTTTTATGTGGAATTCTATACGTTTTAGAAGAGATATTTTTAAACAAGCAAAGATATATGGTTTTAATGACAGAAAGTCTATGGATAGATTAAAACGATTAGCAATGATGGACTTAACTACTTTTGCATTGGCACAAGTATTTGTAGGTTCGTTATTTGATAGCATTTTACCTCCTCCAATGTCTTATATACAAGATACAGCAGATTGGATATTTGGAGATGAAAAAGAAAGAGAACGAGCATTCTTTAGTGCCTACCCATCCCCAATCCTCGCACCATTGCAAGTAGCAACAGCCCCAATCAACAGGTACTGGATGCCACTAATGACCGCAATGATAAATGGAGAATGGGAACGATGGGCTAGTTATTATACGTGGACAATGTTTCCTTTTGGAAGACTGGCAAGAAGTACCATAATGACATTAGATAGACCAGAAATGACTGCTGAATTCATGTTTGGTATTCCAGTACATAAATTAGGAAGCATGATAAGAGAAAGTAAAAAAGATGAAGAATAAATTTAATAGAACATCTCCAATTAGTAAAATGATAGCAAATAGTATTGAACCTTCTTCTACTAATGTTTATAGTAACATAGATGATTTAATGCTACAAGCCGAACTAGATAAAAGACAATTTGGAGGAGTTAGCTATTATAAAGGTAGGAAAGAATCTCCAATAGACATGATTAAGTATGCCAATTTTATGTCTAAAGCAAATATGCCAAAAGCCATATCGGAATTAAAAAGTGATATAACTCAAGAAGGTCAAGAAACATTATCAGACTTAACCCAAGATGTTATAAGTAGAATGAGATTAGGCGATGCCCCTATGGGTATCATAGGATATATGTCAGGATATAATCCAAATCTCCTTGGACATTACTCTCCTGCTAAAAATCCGCTACACGCTCCAGACACAATTAGAATTTTTGAGCCTCCAAATGGTATCATTAGACAAACAATAAATAACATATCAAGGGATTACCCAACAGAAACACTACTCCATGAACCTTTGCATGGTATTAATGTAGCAGACAGTATTCATCCTAGAGGACTATTATTTCACAAAAAACAAAAAGGTTTTACGACAAAGGACTTTAGGAGATACGAACAAAACATGATACAATCACTAAGTGATTATTTTGGAGGTAGAAAAAAAGTTTTTAAAGAAGCAGAAAAAATATGGGAACCTAGACTTAATAAAATCTCACCAATAGACCGTGAAGCATACTTACGTAGACGTAATCCATACAATCCAATAGAAGATATTTTAAAAAGATTAAGTATATACAAATTGCCACCAAATAGGTAAAACGACTAAATTATCCCTATGAGTAGGCAAAATTATCCTGTAAAAACCTCGTTCAAGCTACGTTGACATCGTAGAGGTCGGCGGTTCGACTCCGTCATCGCCCACAGACGACAAACAGCATTTTTTACCCACTCATGACATATAGCCATAGCCATATAACAGCCATAAAGGGGGTAAATCATGCGTTTAAAGAGAAACCTATACAAAGACGTTCTTGGGAACATTTACTACCGTAAACAGATACAGGGGAAAAGAATTATACTCCCAGTATATACCAAGAATGAAACCACCGCAAACAAACTTCACACAGCCTTAGAATACCAAGCGTTAAGTGAATACTATGCACCAAAGCCTAAAGAAACATATGAGTCTTTTTCTTCCCTTGTAAATAAATACCTAAAAGACCCTGATGTTTTATCCAAATGGACAGATGCAACCAAAGAAACAACTTCCTACGTTTTAAAATCATTTATAAAAAATAAAACATTACCAAAAAACAAAGAAACTGCAAGAGGATATCAGTCTCGTATTAATGCCTGTGTAAATTGGGGCAATTCACAGGGGATAAAAACAGAGATTAACCTTATGGAGGTGAATAAAAAGGTTGGAAGACTTAGAGTATATAACGAAAGAGAGCTTTCTATCATTATGAATGAATTTCAAGATGATGAATTCCAAAGTTTTATACACTTTGCTTATTATACAGGAGCTAGAAGAGGGGAGTTAACAGGGATTAAGCCACATCACATAGAACCAACACGAATGGCAGTACATGGGAAAAGTGGTAAGAGGTATGTAAAACTAAATGCACAAGCTAGAGAAATACTAGCATCAACGGAGAAATTATGGGACTACAAGCTAGATTTTATTACAAAAAAGTTTAAGTGGAATGCACGTAGGCTTGATATAAAAGACGCTCGTTTTCACGACTTACGTAGGACTTTTGGTTTAAATCTTATAAAAAAAGGTATGCCCATTTATCAATTAAGTAAATTACTTGGACACAAGAGCGTAAAAACAACACAAGACCATTACGCTCCTTTATTAGTAGACGACATAGAGGATTTTACACTTTAGCAATCTTCGCATTTTTCACTAATTGCTGGTAGGTTATTGAAATGAGTATCCAATTTTTTCTGTCTTATTCCTGCTCTGTGACTTAAAATAAAATAAGACCAGTATTTTTTACAAACTGGACATTTTTTTGGTTGATAAGCTGTAGTGCCAGAATTCCTGTAATGATTTACCAATGAATCACCTGTTTGGACTGTCCAATCAATCCAATCATCCCCAAGGTAGTACCTAAGGTCTTTTATTCTTGCTTTAGTTTGCTCATCTTTCCGTACTATTTTTCTTGCTTTTTTCCCACTCGTCCCCCTTGGGGAGGACGACATATTTACACTCCTGTTTTTACTTAATTATTAAAAATAAATTCTAACCATTTAAATGTTGCTAACGTAAATGCACCAAATCCAATTCCTATGTATAACATAGATTTTGCAATCATTTCTAAATAAAATAGCCAATCTGGTCCTAAAATCATCATTTATAATCCTCTGCCATATCACGAATTACGAACCACATATCGCCAATTAATCCATTTATTTTTTTTTCCATTCTGTGTAGTCTCCATATATGACTAAGCTGAAGACATAACATCATTAGCATTGTGAATTCCCAATATGGGAAATACTCCTGACTAAATAACACTTCCCAATAATACCTCATTTATTACTCCTTTTGTTAATTTATATGGGAGTTTCTTAGGTGCCAACCGTAGCAAAATTTATATTTGTCACCCATTTCACAGACTTCCAGGTGTTTACCTGCGAAGTTCATAAAATAAGTATCCTAGAGATTGTTTTCTCATCTTCGGATAACCAAATTTTAAAATATTAACTATGAAACTCCCATAAGTATATTCCCTTGCGTCTGACATCAAGACCGTATAGAAGCAAGATAAACAATAACGATTGCAGAAGGTTGGATGCAATCGGACTTTAACAAATAAAGGATTTACGTTTATGAAATACAAATTGTTTATCAGTCTATAGACAAGGGAAATAATTCTATGGGGATATGGCATAGGCGTTAATTCGCTGTATAAATACTCTTTATTTTGAGCCTTATTCATAGCAACCGTATCCCCTGAGGATGCGAACCTTTAATCACAAACTCCAGTTTTACATTCTGCTGGATTTTGCCATTGTTTAATTCTATCTTGTGGCAAATCAGATGGAAGGTCTTCTTTTTCTTCTGATTCCATCATTTGATTTTCATAGGCATTACGCATTGTTCTACCTAATTGCACCAGTTCATCTACATCAGATTGTATTAGATAATCTGCCACCTTAAAAAATTTATCTATATGCAATATGGGTTTTACAAATTCAATTTTCTTCACAGTATTTACAGTCCTTTCTTTTTATTCCTATTGATGGGAAATCCACATATTTTTGTATAAATCGTGGTACATCTCTATCTGTTTCCCATACGCAATTACAAATAGTACAAAACGACATTCTTGCAGTTTCGTCTTTTCGATATTTGCCTTCAGGTGTCTTTAAAACACCTCTCTTTTTGCTATTAGCAGACATAGCATCTATAGCCCATTGCATAATTAGTTAGCCAATGTGGGTTTATACAGCCAAGACACATCCGTGTACATAGTATGACAAGGAACACTTAACTTAATTTGTCTTGATTCAATTTGTTCTTCTGTTAAATAAGGAGTAGATATAGATATAATTCCTTTAAACTTTATTCCACCATCTTCTTTACAAAAGTTTTCTAATTGAGCTTGTACATTTTCTTCTATACTGCCCATCATTAACCCTTTAAGTTCTAACTTTACTTTTTTATCGTTTCTTACTAAACCATCTACAGGCTTATGTACTATTTTCATGTTTATCCTTTTAGTTTTTTAATTAATTCCATAAAATATTCTAGTGGCATTAGAGCGTAAGCATCTCCTCTGTCTTCTCTAAATGCAACTATATCAGTATGCTCACACTTGAGATACTTGGGTAATGTCTTTCTTCTTTTTGCTTGAACAGTAATATCTTCAATTACGCAATCTACCTCGTCATGCATCCCTAAAGACCGTCCATTAGACCCCCACGCCCTTCGGGCTGAGAATCCCCAGCCCTTAGCGTAGTCTACTAATTCACGTTCAAAAGCATTACCTTTACGTTTACTAGGATGACTCATTCTTCAGTACAATAATATTCACCATTTTCATCTCTATCTATTTCTAGCATCTCTTCGAGATTTTTCATAGCGTCTACTATATCGCTCCATTTTTCATCTTTCATACCAACTGTACCAAACTTAATTGGATTATCGTCATTCCAGTTTTTAACTTCGTTTAATACATCCCATAATTCATCCATAGCATAACAAACATCTCTAAATGTTTTATTAATTAACATATTCACCTTTAGCATTCTGGGTCATTTTGAATTCCTTTTCTTAATATTGGATAATGTTCTGTTGTTCTATCAACAATACAACAATGAGCATCGCTCACATTGTCTTTTGTTAGTAATTCCTCAAATCTTAAATGAGCTTCATCTCTATTATTACGACAATCCATATACACCTCAACATGGTCTCTATGTTCATCGTTATCACACCATACAATCATATATGTAGGATTAGATATAGATTCTTCTGAAAAGATTTCTTTCATTACCATTTATCCCAATGATGAAAACTGGTAGACACTTCTACTGGTCCAATACCGAATCCAGCACTAACGTGAATACCATTTACATCATGGAGTCCTAACTCAATTGAGATTAGGTGTAGTAGGGTAAATCTGACTGACTTACCCTTACTACTTGAGTGTTTCTTAACTCTAAGCATTAAAACCTCGTTCTCCGTCAATTTGTTCAAACATAAAAGTGTTAGGATTAAAGTTGAACATCATTTGCATATATCCTTCATCCCTAGCTTTTTCTACAGTAAGACTTCTTCGTCTTTCATTTCTATCACCATTAATAACTAGCACTTTATCAGCCTTTTGAGAAACATTACTTGTACCTTTTAAATTGCCCATCTTGACAATTCCAGTATTTTCAGCTTCTTTATTTACATGATGTACTGCAATAACAATACAATCTTGGCTTTGAGCTACAGCTTTAAGACCATTAATGATTTCATTCATTCTTCCAATTTCATCATGCATACCTTTTACCCATATCATATCACTTGTATCCAAGATAACAACTTTAGGTTTACTTCTAGCTATTCCTTCAACCAGCCTTGATAACTCAGGAGGTTCACAAGTTATTTGGATATGTTTAAAAGCTTTCTGATATTTTTGTCGTTTATCAGGGTCTCTGTACACGTCCATTGCTTCTTCTTTTGAAAGATTATGACACATTTGAACAAAACGTCTGAATGTTAAGTGTTGATGATTTTCAAGTGATAAAAGCATTATAGGTAAATGAGGAATCTTAGTTGCAAGATTCATTACCCATGTAGATTTACCCATACCAGTATTACCTGATATAACTACCAGTTCTCCAGGTAGTACCCAGAAATCATCGTTCAAATTGTATATATCTTTAAAATTGAAAGCACTTTTGGTAAAATCTTTCTGAAGAAATTCAGCATATTGTTCTGCCATATCATCTACATTCAGAAGATTCATAGTGTAGTCTTTATGTTTAAAGTAAATACACTCAGGTTTACAATTTTTAGCCATGATATAATCATTACAACCATATTCATAACCACTTTCAAATATTTTATCAGCACAATTATCTGCTTCGCCATTTAATCCAGACCAAGTTCTTAACGTATGTTTTACAACATCAATAGGCATTCCAGTACGTCTCATCCATGAACCAATTCTCATCATTGTTTCATTTCGTTCTCCAACAACTGGACGACTACCCACAACATTCTGCATACAAGTCACTACAGAATTAGGGTCAATTCTAAACTTGCTCCTAACTGTGTGTTTTGCACTAATGTTTCTTTGGGGATGTTTAATTAATGATTGGAGGTATGGTTCAACATTACCCCAGTCTTTATTAAAAACTCTTTGTTTTTCATCATCATCAAATCCTTCCTTACTGGCTTGGACAATAATATCCATATCTGCTTCATTAAAAGCTTCTACAGAAAATGGAACTTTATAATTCCCTCGTTTTGTATTATAACTAAATGGAGCACGAATTAACCGTGCCCCATCATAGATATTATCGCATTGAGGGAAAATTGCCCCAAGTGTTTCTTTTACAATACTAGGTAAGGTAGTGGAAGAGATAAAGCCAAATAGATTAGGAATCTCTAGATGAAATCCAGTACCTGAATACCAAACAATGATATGCTCAGATTTAATACCTAAATCTTCTATCAATTCATTGTTTACAAGCCAATGTACATTATTATACAATGCTTCATCTGGGAGGTCTTTTCTATCAAAGTCTAGGATGATATTATTTACATAATATGCCCCATTATATCCTTGAATGGTTCCTACAGAATCAATATGTTGTTTAAGTTGTTCATCAAAACAGTACCAACTATGATAGGTTTCTGTTTTCTTTTCAGGCTCAAACACATAGGAACTAACATCTTGTAGTTCAACAACTTGACTTCTATTAGAAACGTGACCTGTGGCAATTTCTACCATACGAACATCACTCATAAGACAGGAAGGCATCTTTCTTTATTATTCATGAACAAAGCACCGCCATCGTTTCCTTCATCGTCTTGTGATGGATAACACCAAAGACCACTATCTAACTTGAAAGCTACAGGACGTTTGTACCAATACAAATCATCTAAATCCTCTTGCGTCATGTATTCCACTCGAATAATCTTTCTGCCTAGTAAATATTTTCTAGCTGTATTATTCCAATGTTTTGTTAGTTGTTTATCATCTAGCATCAGTTACCCTATAGTATTTTTGTGTACCACGATTTGAAAGTTCTTCAGTATATGTAAGACCGCTACGATATAGAATAGAATTTTCTTTATCTTCACGAAAGTCTTCTCTCATTTTTCTCCACAACCTAGATATTGTATCTGGCGTAACTGGTTTTTGGAACATATTACGGATATAAGCAACTGCATTTAATTGAACTTCATGAGCACCAATCAAGGTGTTCTTTTTGCTTTTTAACCATTCAAGGAGCATAGCTTCGTTGCTACGCCCCTTGATACCCATAACCTTTTCAAAGGGGAAAGCCATTAAAACGGTGCACTAACCTTCTGTTTTTCTTTTTCAGCACCTTCATTCCATAATGTATTTAAAGCATTATTGGAACTTTGATGCTTAAAAGACTTAGGAGGGGAGGACATACCGTTCCATTTTTCAAGTAGAAATTCATCTCCACCTTCAGGAGCACCAAAATAAAACCATGTCTCCCTAGAGTATTTTCCATTAGACTCATACTGTAAGATATAAACCTGACGACCTAAACAGTCAGCAAGTTCAGTTCCTGCAATAGTTCCATCGTCATTTAACTGTATTTCATTAGGCTTTTTACCCAGTACTGTTTCAAGGAAAGCACATACTTTCCAACTCCCACTTGGGGTGTCGTTTTTAGTGCTACCCCAATCCAATAAGGTTTTACCATCTTTATGATGATTTCCACCTAAATAGAATTTCTTAGGGTATTTGGCATGAGGAGATTCACCTTCAATGAATATATTACAATCATTGTACTGTGAATCTGTATTATCAGCCTTTGTAATTGTAATTAAGTCAATATAAACACCTTTAGGGTATTTAGATGAGCTGTTAGATGAACCATTACTACTTTTACTATTTGTGAATTGCATTTAATTCTCCTGTAGTTTATTAGTTGTAATAAAATGGTCTACTTCTAAATTGGTTCTAGCGTCTATCGCCAACCATTTTAGAGCTTTATTCTTTTTATCTTTTGACATTTCAGAATCTTCGACAAGCTTAATTGTCTTATTTCTTTTTGCCATTGTTATCTGTCTGTTATTGACAATACCAGCTTTTACATCAGCTATTAAGATAGTTGCCATTTCTTCAGTAACGCCTTCCCATCCAGCATCTTTCATCGCTTTTAATTTTTCTTTATCTTCTTTATTTGCCAAATTATCTCTCATTAATGCATCTAGCTTTACATTCTGGTCTACTGTAACACCACCAGGTTTAGGTTTCTCACCATTTAACAGAGTTTGTTGAGGACGTTCAAGTTCTTTAATGTCTTCATTCATCCATAGTTCAATGCCAAACCCAGTTAAAGTTGAAACACCTTTTGCTAATGCTCTGCGGTAAGTGTTTTCCATTTCAGCAGAATTTGGATTCTGAACTGACTGATTTCTATTATCACGAACAGCAAGATATTCATCATGTACATATGAATCACCATCTTCTGTTTCGTATGTTATTTTGCAATGCACAATTACAGAACCATCTGGTTGCATAATACCAGCAAATGGTTTATCTCCATATGTGTACATTATCCATTCGTGTCTAGCTAAAGGATATAATGATTTTAAATTATCCCAGCAAACAGACCATGAGAGGTAGGAAGCCTCAAAGCTTCCTCCCCCAATGGTTTCTACGAAAGGTTTGTAATCTGCGTCTCGTAAATTATAAGCGAACAGATTTCTTTCTTCTTCCATATAACTCCTTAGTTATAGCTTATTGTAGTGTTGTTTGAAGAATGCTTTGCCATTGCAGTAGCTATTCTGAAAGCATTCATTTTATCACGATGAGAAGCACCAAACTGTGTACCTTTTACCCAGTCTTTATGGTTCTTTTCGTGGTCGTGGTATTCCGTTATGGCATTATAAGCATCCCATAAGGTTTCACCTTTATTTCCTTTCCCATTGTAAAATAGGTCAGTAATCTTTTCGTAAGTTGGTTTTGCTCTATTACGAACAAAAATACCCATTTCTGGAATAGATTCTTTATGTCTATTCCTCAACCAAGGCATTACAGCTTCGATATACATTGTTAAAGAAGCAGATGTCATTGGAACTTCTACGAATCGGTTCATATCGTCCATAGCTTTTGCTACATTTCCCTGATGTTCGTCTAACTTATCTGTTAGTTCTTTCATCCGTGAATTAATAGAAGAAGTATGCCTAAGCTTATATTCATAGCCACCTTTTTTTCCTAATGCCCACGTTAATGTGTTATTACACACCACACGCATAGACGTATCACGAAAACAACTACCAGAAGACCCATCATGAGATGTATACAACAAGACAAAGCATTGTATCATATCATCTCCAACCTGAAAAGTATCAGGAGTCTTTGCAAGAATCCATACTTTCTTTCCTTCGTCAATCACACCAGCAGTTTCCAATTTATATCCATAGTCTTGTATCACCTCAAATGGTGCAAAAGCATCACGGTTCTGTAAGACTTCATACTTTTTACCAACATTACCTATTGGTTTACCTGTATCAGAACGAACTGTTACAAAATGCCCAGTTTTTCCATGATGATTAGAAGCTTCGTATAATTTTCGTAATTCTTCATCATCTTCTAATGCAGTTCCACCGAACTTCATATCCCAATGGTAAAAAGTAGGTAGTTTACGTACTTCAAAGTTCATACCAGATAACTCTAAAGCTTCTTCTATCGTAGGAACTTGGTTTAACGGTGTTCCTAGACCGTGCCAAGGGGTTTCACCCAAATAAAACATATTCTCAATTAAGTGAGCCATATTATTCTCTTTCTATGTTTTTGCCCATTGCTACCCAAAATAGCTCTGGAGTTAATCGTCTAAGATTCCCATCTACACAGCGTTTTGCCATTCTTTGTGCAAAGAAAATCATTTCTTTCTCTATCATATCTAGTGCACCAGCACCCAACTGTATGCTTTTATCACTAAATATCTTTTTTATGTTGGTTTGTGTTGGTCTATTCATTTTATTATATCCTCAGGTCTTATAAATCCATCTTTGAAAATTCTAAAACATTTTCCAAATGGCTTTACTTCATAACAAATAGATATATAAACATCTTCCCAGTCGTGAGTTGCTCCACCATACGTATCATCATTCATTTTATATCCTACTTCATACTGGATTTCTTCCCAATCCATTGGTTGTTTTGATTTAATTACTACTGGGACATCTTCACGGTCTTCAAAATGTGAAGTAGTTAAGTATCTATAAGGAACTTCTTTCCTTCTTAATATTTCAGCACTTAGATATACACTTAGGTCTAAAGCTTCCTCAAGAGACTCTTGAGTCCATTCACGACCATCGTTTACATCCAACTGCTCGTTGTATTCTCGTTTTCCTTTTTCTAATCGTTCTTCAATTAGATTGACAATCTGTTTATTCATATTATTTATTATGCTTTTTTATCCATTTTAATGCATTATCTATACATTCTTCATGACCATAAGCTCCATCTAAGTATTTTACTATTTTATTATTATTTCTAATTGTGTAGTCTGAACCTTTGTAGTGTAATTCGTAATTAGAATAATCTTTAAATACCATTACAGTTTTACCTGAAAGTGCTCTTTTATATATCATATTTGGTTTCCTCATAAGGGTGATACGCCCCCTAAAGTAGTTTGGGTAATGGAAGTGAGGGCGTATCTGGGGTGCTCTTCAAGAAGAAGCATATAAACGGTTTCTAGCATAGTTAATGAGCTCTATGTCACACCTAACTTTACTGTCCAACATTCTATACATATCTGAAGTGCTTGAGTGGGCAATCTTTAGTCCAAGCTTAACACTTGGTTTAGTACGTACTTGTGAAATATATTGTACAAGCTTTGTTTTACTCAAGTGACGTATCTTTGTTATTTCATCAGCGTAATAATCTCCCTTAACTAATGCCCTTTGTCTGTCTATATTACTTCGTTTAAGGGATAAAGAGAGGTTTAATAAACTGTTTTTGGTTTCGGTAGTAATTAAAGTATCTAATCTCATATTAATTGTCCTGTTAAGTTAAATATTAATGACATATAAGACAAGTTATATTGTCAAGTTTATTGTTTGGTTAATTATAAATAGTTTGGTAATATTGTTAAGTTAGTTTAACAAATGTGAGGCAAATTGAATGGGCAAACATGAAATGGTCTCTTGGTTAAAAACCACAGACATACCAATCTCAACTATATCTAGGGAAACAGGTATTTCAAGGAATACCCTGTATAATTGGATATTAGGAAATACAGAAATCCGTGATAGTAATTACAAAAAAATAGAAGAGGAATATGGGGAATATTTCTTATCGCAAAATAATGAAGAAGGAACCAAAATGCATCAAGAAGAGAGGGAAAAACAGGCTAATCAACTGATACATTACCAACAAAAAGAAATAGAGGCATTAAAAGCAGATTTAGCAATTAGTGAGGCTAAAGCTAATCTTAATAAAGTTGATAACGAGTATGAACAATGTATACCTCATTTTGAAACTGTAGTACAAATGAGAGGAGTGTTTAGTTTAAAAGCTATAGAAAGAATGATTCAAATTTGTGATGATTTACGTCCATTAGCTAAGGCTCTTGAAATAGAAGAAAGATTATTAAGAGAAGAATATTTTAAATTTGGTTCTTGGTTTAAAAATAACGAGCATCCTGTTGATAAAATAATAGATAAAGAAAATTTAAACGTCTTAAAACAAGCAACTAATGGAGTTCCTAAACAAGCTAAATTATTCCAATTTACTATGAGTGCATTTTATATGAAATTTGATATTTGCTATAATCTTAATAATAGATTCGCTTTGACTAAATCTTATTGTAAAATTAATTGGTCAATGACTCCTATTATTGAAACTAAAAATATTATACTACATTCAGGTTCTATAGACCAATTAAATGGCACCAAAGATTAGGAGCTAAAGAAAAAGGGGACATAAGCAGTCCCCTTTTTTTCACCCACTCTTAGCTTACCAACTAGACGTATAGTAATACGAATCTCCAGGTAATTTCAAAGCTTCTGTTAATTGAGAAATAGTTTCTTCTATTTCTTCACGATACCAATTGTGTTTAACATCATACTGCCCATAGAAACATCCTTCTGTTGGAGGTAATAATTCTTCAGCTTTAGCGTAATTTTTATCATCTAATGCCTCAATCACTTCTTTACAGGTCATTAACAATGTTTTCAACTGTTTTGAAGTGCACCAATGTCTTTGACAATTATCATTGCCTTCTTGAATGTTATCTACAAACCATCCGTGAATAGCATTAGCTTTTCTCCAGTAAGCAACATTCTGAACAATTTCGTTGATATTATTTTCACTAAGACCATTTTCTTCTGCAAACTTTCCTTTAACCTCTAAAGAATGTCTCCAATGTTCTTTTTCATGGTCATGAGTTTTATATTTACCACCATAATAATGATGTTTGTCTAAATACATATCTAAACCCATTTAATACTCCTTTATTACAATTAAATAAAACGTAATTAAACTAATTATTAATAGAACTACCCCTGCTATAGCCACTATTTATTTCCTTTTTAATACACCAAGCATCTACTAAACGCTCGGCTATGTTACGAGAAATGTCCTTGTCTTCCATTAACAGTTGAACACCAACTGTTTGCATAGACCAACCAAATTCCTCAAAGACTTCATCTAAATATGGAAAGGCAGTATCAGCCAATCCATCTACGATTATATCAGTTTCTGTTATTATACTCATAAATTTTTCCCCTCGTCTGACTGTCACAGACTGTACCAACGTCCCATACTAATCCATTATAAACTCTTGGAATACATAGATTACTAAGTATAACCTGAAGTCTAGTTTTAGTTTTACAGGGATATATGGTAGGA
>TARA_R100000655_G_scaffold23387_3_pt1 | contig 13731 bp, 8 predicted proteins | sample TARA_R100000655 | Tara Oceans TARA_R100000655 (sample SAMEA2622497) | marine metagenome | biome: marine biome (ENVO:00000447); feature: deep chlorophyll maximum layer (ENVO:xxxxxxxx); material: "saline water (ENVO:00002010), including plankton (ENVO:xxxxxxxx)" | depth 90 m
CACAGTTGCATGTGCTGGTGGTTTAGTAACAGCATCAAATCAGATTGATTTACTTAAAACTCCCGGTGTAGCTACAGAACTTAGAAACTTTGAAGTCTCTATCGAAGGTGGCTATAGACGTATTAATGGTTATAGTAGATTAGGAGCTGGTAGTGCTGCACTAGTAAGTGGGAGTGCTGATACTATTCATGGGGTAATACCTTATGGAGATGGTGTTGTAGCTTGTGCAGGAACTGGAATATTTTTTAGTCAAGACGGCACAAGTTGGTTAAACATAAGTAGAAGTTCTGTAGATGCTAGTGGAGATAACTACACAGCTTTTACAGGTCGTAGTACACTTACTAGAACAGGACAAGGCAAAATTAGCTTTTCATTGTTTGAAGGACCTACATATGATTATGGACTACTAGTAATTTGTGATGGAGCTAACAAACCTTACTATTTTAGAATGGAAGGTACAGGTTCTAACATTAATAGTAGAACATACTTTAGTGGTGAGATAACTGTAACAAGTACAAAGTTTGCAACACATTCTGAAATACACGATAAACATTTAATTGTTGCAGGTGTTGAAGATAATCTTAGTACAGTATTTTACAGCACAACATTAGACCCAACAACTTTTAATGGTACTGGAAATGGTTCTGTAACTTTATCAGACCAAGTAGTAGGCATTAAAAGTTTCCGTAATGAACTTTTTATATTTTGTAGAAACAGTATATTTAAATTACAAAATATAAATGATGCAAGTTCTGTAGCAGTAATTCCAGTGGCAAAGAACATTGGTTGTCTATCAGGCTACAGTATCCAAGAGATAGGTGGTGACCTTATATTCTTAGCACCCGATGGACTAAGAACAGTTGCTGGTACTGCAAGGATTGGAGACGTTGAGTTGGGTACAGTTAGTAAAGCTATCCAACCTATTATTACACAGTTGGCAGAAAACATTGATAAATATATAATTTCAAGTGTTGTTATTAGAGAAAAGTCTCAGTATAGATTATTTTATACAAATACAAGTGTTATTAATGCACAACAAGAAGGAATTATAGGAACACTTAGACCAAACGGATTTGAGTGGTCAGAAACAAAAGGAATAGAAGTAACCAGCATAGGAGCTGGATTTAATGATGATGGTGTTGAAAAATATTTTCACGGTGATACTGATGGCTATGTGCTTGTACACGATTCAGGTGACGACTTTAATGGGTCTAACATACTTGCTAGATATGCCACACCAGACTATGACTACGGAGACTTAGGAACTTTAAAAACTTTACATTACGTTAGAGTTTCTTGTTCAGCCGAAGGAGTTGTAACTCCAGCACTACAAATTAAATACGACTTTAACAGTCAAGATATTCCACAACCAACAAGTGATTTTTCTTTTGGTACAGTTAATCCACCTTCAATTTTTGGAGATGCAGTTTTTAACTCAACAGTGTTTGGTGGTACTGCAGCACCGATGATAAGAATACCAGTACAAGGAAGTGGTACAAGTAATAACTTTACAGTTGTTACAGAGGATACAAAACCACCATACAAGATAAATGGTTTATATATAGATTTTATACCTTCAGGTAGGAGATAAACAAATGGCAGGGTACATAAGACAGAGTTCGTTTTCAGATGGAGACACAATAACTGCTGCACTATTCAATAACGAATACAATCAAATTTTAAATGCTTTCAGCAATACATCAGGTCACGCACATGATGGTACAACAGCCGAAGGTCCAGTGATTGGTCTTATTGGTGATGCAGGAGAAACTTCTCCAAACAATAAAGTATTAATAGATACCTCAAATAACTACATTGAGTTTTATGTAGAAGTATCAAGTAGTTCTGTACAACAGTTATATATAGCCGATGGTGCTATTGTACCTGTTACAGATAACGATATAGATTTAGGTACTAGCTCTTTAGAGTTTAAAGATGGATACTTTGACGGTACTCTTTATGCAGATGCTATTAACTTTAATGGTACAGCTATCACAGCAACTGCTGCAGAACTAAACATTTTAGATGGTGTTACAGCTAGTGCAACAGATATAAACCTTATAGATGGTATAACTAACGGAACTGTCATAGCTAGTAAAGCTATTATTACAGATGCTAACAAAGATATTACTGGTGGACGAAACATTACAATCTCTGGAGAACTTGATGCTGCTACCTTAGACATATCAGGTGATGCAGATATAGACGGAACTTTAGAAGCCGATGCAATTACAATAGCAGGTGTAACGTTAGCAGAAACAATTAGTGATACTGTAGGAGCTATGGTTGGCTCTAATACTGAAACAGGTATATCTGTAACTTACGATGATTCAGATAATACATTAGATTTTGTAATCGGTGCTGACTCTATTGTTAGTTCAATGCTTGATACTAACATAGATATTGCAGGTACGTTAGATGTTACTGGTGTTTTAACAGCAGATACTAACGCTACTGTTGCAGGAACATTAGGTGTTGCTGGTGGCTCTACAAATGGAGTAGCAATATCTCAAGGTGCTATAGCAATTAAAAATGGTGGGACACAATCTTATGTAGATTTTTATTGTGAATCATCTAATGCTCATTATACTAGACTACAAGCTGCAGCCCATAGTGCATACTCAGGAAACGTTACAGCTACTTTACCTGTTACAACAGGAACATTAGCAATAACTTCTGAAATACCAACTACTGAACAAATACAAGATATTGTTGGAGCTATGGTTAGTTCTAACACAGAAACAAACATAACAGTAACTTATCAAGATGCTGATGGTACGTTAGATTTTGTTGTTGATGCAGCACAGCCTAATATTACAAGTCTTGGTACTCTTACATCTTTAACCGTTGATGATGTTTTTATTAATGGTGCACAAATTGGACATACAGGCGATACTGATTTAATAACTTTATCAAGTGGTGTTGTAACTGTAGCAGGAGAAGTAGATGCTACTAGTTTAGATATTTCAGGTGATGCAGACATTGATGGTACGCTAGAAGCTGATGCAATAACTATTGGAGGTGTAACACTAGCCGAAACTATATCTGATACAGTAGGTGCTATGGTTAGTTCTAACACAGAAACTGGCATATCAGTAACCTATGATGATAGTGATAATACGTTAGATTTTGTAATTGGTACACTTAACCAAGATACTACAGGTACTGCAGCTTTAGCTACTACAGTTACAGTGTCTGCAAACAACAGTACAGATGAAACAATTTTTCCTGTGTTTGTTGATGGTGCTACAGGTACACAAGGTTTAGAAACTGATACAGGTCTTACTTATAATCCAAGTTCGGGTATACTAACAGCAACACAATTTACAGGAAATCTAACAGGTAATGTTACAGGAAATACAAGTGGTACTGCAGCTACAGTAACAGGTGCAGCACAATCAAATATTACAAGTCTTGGAACTTTAACAACACTTACAGTTGACAATGTAATTATTAATGGTACTACTATTGGTCATACCGATGACACAGACTTAATGACTGTTGCTGATGGAGTATTGACAGTAGCTGGTGAAGTATCAATGACTACACTTGATATAGGTGGTACAAATGTAACGTCTACTGCTGCAGAGTTAAACATCCTAGACGGTGTTACTGCAAGTGCTACAGATATTAATTTAATAGATGGTATTACAAACGGTACAGTTATTGCAAGTAAGGCTATTATTACAGATTCCAATAAAGACATTACTGGTGGTAGGAATATAACTATTACTGGTGAGCTTGATGCAGGTAGTTTAGATATATCTGGAGACATAGATGTAGACGGAACTGCAAACTTAGACAACACAGACATTGATGGAACATTAAACACTTCAGGTGTAGTAACTTGTCAAACTTCAGCAAACATTTCTCAAGTAGCTATTAGTTCAAGTTCTAATGCAACAGCTTGGGATGCTGCAGCAGCAGCTAATGCATATTATAGTACTAGTGAAAACACAACCATATCTGCACCAAGTAATGCAGTAGAAGGAGCTATTATTAGTATTGAGATAGCTCAAGGTGGTACAGCTAGGACGGTTGCTTGGAATACTGTATTTGAGTTCGCAGCTTCAACAGCTCCTACGGTTACTGCTACAGCCAATAAAACAGATATATTTGCATTTAGATACAATGGTTCTGTATGGCAAGAAATTGGCAGAGTACAGAACATGGCACAAACTTAATAATCTATGGAAACTTTACAAAGGTTACATAATAGAGGTAGTATATCTACAGATACTGGGTATAATATTGGTAACTCTTTGAAGTTTGAATCTGATAACTCAGAATATTTGTATATAACTAGAGATACTTCAGGTTCAGATTGGAACAGGTTAAAATGGACTGCTTCTATGTGGGTAAAACATATACCGACAGAAAGTTCAGCCACTGCTCCAAAAGAAAGAATGTTTGGTGCATCAGATGCTCAAAGTGATTTTGATATTCGTTTTAGAGGACAACCAATAGGGTTTAGAAATAATTCAGATGTTGATGGTGTTGCTGAACTTAGAACAACAGCAGTTTTTCGAGATTATAGTGCTTGGATGCACGTTGTAGCAGTATGGGACACAGCCAACGCTACTGCTGGAAATAGAATGAGACTGTATGTTAACGGTGAAGAAATAACTGATTTTTCTACAGATACTCAACCTAGTCAAAACGAAAAATCTATTTGGGGCAAAAAGAACGATGGTACAGATGGTAATGTTGTTCATGCTATTGGAGCTTTTATTAATGCTTCTACAGGTTTTGCTCAAGGATTTAATGGTTATATGGCTGAAATACATTGGGTTGAAGGTGAAGCATTAGCTCCAACAGACTTTGGAGAGTTTGATGAAGATAGTGCTATATGGATGCCTAAAGAATACGAAGGCTCTTATGGAACAAATGGTTTTTATTTAGATTTTAGTAATTCAGGTTCTTTGGGTGCTGATGCTAGTGGAAATGGAAATAATTGGAGTTTAAACAATATAACAGCAGCCGACCAGTCTACAGATACTCCGACTAATAATTTTGCAACACTTAATGTTTTAAACAGAAACTCAGCAACAGCTAGTAATAACCCAACTTATACTGAAGGCAGCACAAGAACTACCAGCACTCTTGATGACTATTGGCAAACAGCTATTTCAACTATAGGAGTTACATCAGGTAAGTGGTACATGGAAGGACAATTAATTTATGACCCTGCAATGGCTGGTATAGGCGTTGGAGATTTTGGAGATATAGAAAATTGGGGTAGAAACAATGATAATGTAATGGTTGGTAAAGCTATAGGTTATGGAACACCTAAAGCTGAAGTTGGAGATTCCTTACCAGCATCAGCCAATGATTATACTAATAGCAATATAATAGGTGTGGCTCTTGATGCTGACAATGGTAAGGTTTATTGGTCAAAAGACGGAACTTATCAAAGTAGTGGAGACCCAGTAAACGGAACAAACGGAATATCAATTCCTACAGGTGGAGATGCAGAAGGTCTTTATATGTTTGCAGTATCAGCCTATAAAGCAACACATGGTTCTTATACTGGTAATGCAGGTTGGTTAGTAAACTTTGGTGGTTTTACAAATATATCAATCTCAAGTGCAGCAACAGATGCAAACGGATATGGAACATTCGAGTATGCACCACCAACAGGCTACTATGCCTTGTGTACAAAAAATTTAGCGGAGTACGGATAATATGTCTTATACAACAATAGACGACCCATCAGCACACTTTCAGGTTGCTAGATGGACTGGTAATGCTACAGCTACAAATATTACCAATGATGGTAATAGTGATTTGCAACCAGATTTTGTTTGGATGAAATGTATGGATTCAAATACTGCACATATATGGCAAACATCAAACTATGGTGTTACAAAATATTTTAGGAGTAATGTAACATCAGCCATAGGTACTGCTAGTTCTTTAATAAGTTCATTTAATACAGATGGATTTGGTATAACAAATAATAGTAGTAATAATGTAAATGGTGAAAAAAATGTTGCGTGGCAATGGAAAGCTAACGGAAATTCTACCAGCTCTAATTCAGATGGCGATATTACAAGTACGATACAAACAAATTCTACTGCTGGTTTTACCATAGGAACTTACACAGGTAACGGTTCGGATAACCAAACAATAGGACATGGACTTGGAGCAAAACCTAATTGGATAATAGTAAAAAGGAAAGATACTGCTGCAGCGTGGCTTGTTTGGCATGAAAAAAATTCAGCTAATCATGTAATGAGGTTCTATACTAATGGTGAAACTGATAGTGCATCAGGTAGGGTTAGTGCAAGAGCTAGTAACAGTAGAGGTACTTCAAGTATTTTTACTGTATTTCAAGGTTCAAGTGCTTATGATAATTGTAATATAAATGGTGACGAGTATATTTTTTGGGCTTGGACAGAAAAACAAGGCTACAGCAAGTTTGGTAGTTATAAAGGAAATTCTGCAGATGATGGTGCTTTTGTTTATACAGGATTTAAACCAAAATGGATAATGTTTAAATCTACCCAAGCAAATATGGGTTGGGATATTATGGATACTGCTAGAAGCACATCAAATGTAATGGATGATTATTTAGTTGCTCAAGCAAGTGACCCTCAAGGTGCAAGTTCAACAAAGAATATAGATTTTTTAAGTAATGGGTTTAAATGCAGAGATGATAATAACCTTAATTTTAGCGACCATACTTATTTGTATATGGCATTTGCAGAAAATCCATTGGTAACATCAACAGGAATCCCAACAACAGCGAGGTAATTATGTGGGCTTTAGTAGAATCAAATAACGTAACACAGGTCTATACAAGACCTAAAGCACTAACTATAGGAAATGTAAACTATCCTAGTAATATATTTACTATGTGGTCTGCATCTGAGTTAGAAGCTATTGGAATTTATGAGGTCGTGCAAGATGGCACTAATTATAAAAACCCTAAATATTACAATAACACTGACCAATCGTTTAACTTTGCAAGTGGTACAGTTACTGCAACCTATGGTACGGCTACAGCTAAACCTTTAAATGATTCAGGTTCAGGCGATACTTTAGTTAAAGGTTTGAAAACTTTACACAAAGAAGTTATCAACTCAGGAGCAGCCGGTAGACTATCACCTACAGACTGGATGGTTGTTCGAGCTTCAGAAGGTGGTACAGCAGTTCCTAGTTCTATTACAACTCAAAGAGCTGCAGTAAGAACTAAGGCTAATGCTATGTGTACACAAATAGATAACGCTGCAGACGTAGATGCTTTAGCAGCTTTATATGTATATAACAATGCAGACCCAGCAGTTAGACCAATTGGCGAATTACCATCTGTAGGCTAAGATGGAAATCTCAGCATACATTATATGGAATGTTTTTGTAACTCTTGTCCTAGCTCCAATAGTTTATGGCATTAGACAAAACTCTGCAGAAATTAAAAGACAAGACATCTTGCTAAACAAAACTCGTGAAGAGATTGCAAGAGAATACGTAACTAAAGCTGAGTTAAGAGATGATATGTCTAGACTCATGGAAAGAATAGATAAAATCAGTGAAAAGCTTGACAAATTGTTTGAAGTTAAGTAAAATAGGTATATAGGATTTAAAATGGCAAATAAAAGAAAAGATAGAAAAAGATACAGTAAAGGTTCTAGAGAAGATTATACTAAAGGTGGTAGAGTTTCTTTACAAAGAGGTGGTCGTGGAAGAGAAGAGTTTGACGAAGTAAGACGACAAGATAGACTAAATCAACAAGTAAAAGATAACCCTCCTGCTTCTGAAACTCCTGTTGCTACTACTCAAACTACACCAGAAACTACTACAACAACTCAAACAACTACTCAAAATAATCAACCTCAAGAGCAATCTACTGGTGAGGTTACTCAAGTACAACCAGCTCCACCTGAACAAACACCATTTGATCCGGGTTTTGGAAATGTACAGCCGGGTGAATATTCAGACGAACAAAAGCCTGATGCTACAGGAGCTATGAAAAGAACTACTCCTATTGGGATGGAAGACCCAGCAGGTAAATCAGCTTTTCAAATTGGTAGAGAATATAGAGGTTTAAGAACTGGTGCTAGAGCTGAACAGTTAGCTGCTGGTGTTAAACCTGAAGATATTCCACAGATTGATGCACCAACACCTATTAGTCGAGAAGGTACAGAAATTACTCCTGAACAAGCTGCTGCTCTTCAAATAAAAGATATTAAAGATGCAGAAGCTGCAAAAGTAGCTGCTGTTTCGCCTGAACAAGTATCGACCATTGAAGATGTTGCTACAGCAAATGAACCTAAATCATTTGAAGCTGCAAATATAGCTGCACAAGATATAGCAAAAGTTTCTGAAACTGCTGTAGTTGATGCTGCAAGTGGTACAGTTTCACCTGAAGTTGACGAAGCTTTAGCTAAAGTTGCTGGAGTAGATATAACTGCTCCTATTGAAGGAGTTGATGTTCAAGTTGTAGAAGGTGCTTTACAACAAAGAGTTGTTGGAACTATAAGTCCTGAAGCAAAAGCTCAAGCTGCAAAAGTAGCTGGTACAACTCTTGCTAAAGTTACACGAGCTAAAAAACAATTACGTAATGCTGGTTTAAGTGAAGAAGATATTGCTGAATTAGGAAACGATCCTGAATCTCTTGAAGTTAAATTAACAGATTTTACTGAAGAAGAAAGAGGAATTGTTGAAGGATTACCTGAAGAAGCTTTAGTATCAAATCAAATAGATAGTTTACTAGTTGGTATTGAAGAAGGTAATATACCTGCTTGGGCTAGACCTGCTGTAGCATCTGTTGAACAAATGTTAGCTAAACGTGGCATGGAAGTTTCTACTGTAGGAAGAGATGCCTTAATTAATACTATTATAACATCAGCCTTACCGATAGCTCAAGCAAATGCTCAAGCTATACAAACTAGTGTATCACAACAAAAATCTATTGAAGCTACTGCTGCATTAAAAGATGCAGAGCTAAACCAACAAACAGCTTTGTTTAATGCTCAAAATGTTTTTAGTATGGACATGGCTCAGTTTAGTGCTGATCAACAAAGAGCTGTTAATAATAGTAAGTTTTTACAAACAGTTAGTTTAACTAATGCTAGTAATGATCAACAAGCTGCTGTTCAAAATGCTATATTAATGTCACAAAGAAACTTAGCAGAAGCTGATCAAAATACTAAGTTTGGTATACAAAATGCTCAAGCTTTTTTAGCTATGGATATGGCTAATTTAAGTAATGAACAACAAGCTAGTATGATTAAAGCACAAAATGAGCAACAAAGAATGTTAAGTAATCAAGCTGCTGAAAATGCTGCACAACAATTTAATGCTACAAGTCAAAATCAAACCAATCAATTTATGGCAAGTTTAAATGCATCAGTTGAGCAATTTAATGCTCAACAAAATAATGCAATGGCTCAGTTTAATAGCAATCAATTAAACGCTGCTGAAGCTCGTAGAGTTGCTAATGAGTTTGAAGCTAATAAATTAGATGCTCAATTAGCTACTCAAGTTGAGCAGTTTAATACTCAGTTAGAATATAATAGAGAACAATTTAATGTTCAAAATGCTACAGCTATAGCACAATCAAATGTGCAATGGAGAAGACAAGCAAACACAGCAGAGACTGCAGCAATTAATGCAGTTAATCAACAGAATGCTCAGAATGCATATGGTCTTACAGTAGCAGCTCAAAACTTTTTATGGCAAGAACTTAGAGACGAAGCAGACTTTGCATTTAAAAGATGGGATAATGATGAGCAAAGAAAAACATCTTTACTTGTAGCTGCTCTAGGTAATGAAGAAGGTGTAAATAGAAAAGATAGTTGGGCAGGTAATTTACAAGCTATTACAAGCTTAGTAGACGGTTGGTTAGATAACGATTAAGAGGAAAATATGGGATTATTTAAAAGTATAAAGAAACGTTTTAAAAAGCTTGGAAGCTCTATAGCTAAACGAATGCGTAAGATAGGTAGAGGAATTAAAAAAGGTTTTAAAAAACTTACAAAAGCTTTTGGTAAATTAGGACCTCTAGGTCATTTAGCTTTGTTTTTTATATTGCCCGGTATGGGTAATGTGCTTACGTCTTGGATGGGACAGTTTGGTTCTAAAGTTATGAATATGTTACCTTCAAAGTTTGCTAGTACTTTATCAAGCATTGGAAGTTCTATAAAAAGTGCAGCATCTTTCGCTTATGATAATACTATAGGTGCTGTTTATAATACAGTAAGTAAAGCACTAACTGCTGGGATTGATATGGTAACTAAACCTTTTATGAGTCCCGGTTCTGAAGGATTAGCTACTTCGTTTAAAAATTTTGTAAGTGATACAGCTAATCGGTTTAGTGCTACTCCTGATACTTTAAGTCCTACTGAAGTAACTGATCAAGCAAAAGAAAGTTTTGCAGATTTAGAAAAAAGAATTGATTCAGGAGCAGAATTACCAGCAGGTAAAACGGAACAATTACGTAAAGAACAAATAAGACAAAGAAAAATTACTGCTGATGCTAAAGCACGTGCTAAAGATTTAGGAATTGACCCTAAAGAAGCTCCAACAATTAAAACTATTGATACACCAGAAATTAAAGAAGATGGTATATTTAGAAAAATTGTTGATGGTAGTCAAAATTTAAAAACAAAAGTAGGTGATGCAGAAGTTTTAGGAACTGGAGTAACTGTAGGAGAAGCAGCATCACTTGCAAAAGATGCATCAGGTGTTTTTACAGCCTATAAATATTTTAATCCTGATAATGTAGAAGGTGCTTTTTATAATCCAAACATTGGAATGGCAAACCAATTAAATCAACCAAACGAACCATATACTTTAGGTGGAACAGATGCTACATTTATACCAATGAATGCATCATCAAATATGAATAGTGCAGCTAATGCTTATGCTGGAATTTTTGGTAATCCCGGCACTGATCCTATAAATACTGCAATAGGTGCACCGGGATATGGTTTAACCTTTGCTGATTATGCTACTGGAGGAACATATGGCTAATGCAAATATAATCCCTGAAACAACACCTTATTTGTTTGAAGCTCCTGTTCCCGGACAGTCTTTAACAAACTCTCCTGATACTCCGTATCCTTGGGAACAACCGCCTGAAATTACAACTCAACGAGAAGCAATTGATAAAATGTTTTTAGAAATTATTAAACCTGAAAACATGGAAACTCTTGCAGGTATGATGTCTGATGAAGTTCCAGTAGCAAACATTGCAGAGTTATTAATTAAAACAGCTTTTCAAAAAGGTAAAATTAATCCTGATTTAGCTATTACATTAATGGAACCAACTATGTATATGCTTTTATCCGTTGCAGAAAAAATAGGTATTGACCCAATCCTTTCAGAAGATGAAGACCTTGATGAGTCATTAGATGATGATGAAGAAGATAAAGCAATCGCACAAAAAAATGTACAGGTTGCAAGAAACTTACAAACAAGTAATGAAGTAACACCTAATCCTAAAAATCTTCGAGAGCTACCAGTTCAACCTAAAAACATACCTATGACTAGTCCAGAGTTAAAAGCTCAATTAGATAATTTAGATACAAGTAAAATTAAAGAAAGTATTTTACAAAGAAAACAACCACAAGCTAACGAAAGTTTGTTAGGTAAAACAGGAGTTTAAAAGATGTCCAACTATAGTGATATTGTAGATAATTATAAAAACATGTCAGTTTCTGAGCTTGGAGGTTCGTTACTTCAGCGTAAAGGTGAACTTGCAGCACAACAAAGAAAGCGTGATAAAAAAGATATGCGAGTTCAACAAGCTTTAGCTGTGCTTTTAGCTGGTCAAGGTTTAATGAAAAATGCATTTAAACGTAGACAAAAAGAATTAACAAATCAACAAACATTAGATTTACTTAGTTCAGAAAGTGATGCTAAACAAATACAAAATTTATCTACAATTTATAATTATGCACCTGTTGGTTATAAGTCTTTAGAAGAATTTACCAAAGAAATTAATCCTGTAACTGGTAAAGTTTACACGACTGAAGAAAATACAAAAAGATTTTTTAGTAATTTAGATAATAAACAAGGTTTTACTGATAAAATTAGTCCGTTAATTGACCAACAACTAAAGTTTTCATCTCAACCTACAATGCAAAAAGACAACCCTAGAGCATATAATATTGTTCAAGAAGTTGCAGCTCAATCTTTATTTGAACAAATGATTACAAATGACAATCATGTTAAATATTTAAATGGACTAGAAAAATTTTTTAATGATGATAAATTATCAAGAGACGATGTTTTAAAAGAATCTTTTAAACTAGATAAAGGTAGGTATAGTCAATATCTTAGACAAAAATATTCTCAAAAAGAATCAGAACTTTCAAATCAAGGTATGCTCGAAGCGTTTGGTGGATTTATTAAAAGTCTAGGAAATGATCAAGAAGCTAAAGGCAACTTAAATCTTTTTAAAAAATTAAAACCTGAAAATTTACAAACTCCAGAACTACGAGAAGTTTTAGGTAGTTTAAATGTTAGAGGTATAGTATTGGAAGCTGTTGATAAAGGATTACAATCAGCAAGACAATCTCCTGAAAGATATTTAAATATGGTTAATAGTAAACAATATGAACCACAAAGAAATAATATGACTGATGTAGTTTTATTAAGTTTAGCTAGAGACGTAGACAATGATATTGTATTTGAAAGATATGGTCTTCAATCTTATATTGATGATGGTGTGTTTGAAGATTTACAAAAAGATATAAAAAATCCTTCGGTTAAAGTAAACTTTCAAAAACGAGCTCTTGCTTTATCACTTCGATTAAAAAATGATAAGCTATTTGCTTTAGAAATAATAAAAAAAGCAGGTCCTGCAGGTGCTGGGTTTGATACATCTCAAACAACTAATTTTATAAAACAGTTAGAAAACGATGAGTTTAGAAACAAATTTGCAGCTTTAGCTGTATTACAAGCTGGAGTATACGATCCGGGATTTTTTAGTGATTATAAATTTTATGGAGCTCAAGACCCATTAGCTAGTTTAGGAATGGAAATTGTAGATCGACAATCTATTAAAACTAATATGGGGTACAGCGATAAACAATCTTCAGATAAAATTGATCCAGTTTTAAATCCTATGTTTAATTTAAAAACTGGAGAAGCTACTCAAGATTATGTTAAATTAAGTGCACGAGGAAAAGACAATGCTTGGTATTCTATGGCATTACAAATATTAAATTCTAATAGAGGTACAGAAAACGATAAATTACAAGCTTTAGAAGAACTTAATAATACAACACCAAATCCTCTTAATTTACCAATTATAGAGTACTTACAAGTTAAAGAAGAAGAAGCTAGAACATCTTTAGGTGGTGATCAAGCTATTCAAATAAGTCAAATTGAAAATCAAATACGACAAACTACTAGATTTATTAATCAAGGTGGTAATAAAATTATGGGTACAGTTATTGAAGCTTCACCAAGACAAATTGAAGAAGCAAAAACTAGACTTACAGAACTTGAAAATCAACGAAGAACTATTTTAGCATCGCCTGAATTAAGAGATAAAGGTATGAATGAGTTACAAGCTAAAGTAACTGAATTTGAAACTAATAGAACTAACTTAAAATTTAATTCAACTCCATCTCAATTTAGAAGATTAGAAGAAGAGTATAACAAAAACAAAAAAGAATTAAGTTCTATGCAAACTGTACAAAAAGAAGAAGTGACAGAAACACAAGAAATTAATTTAGATATTACAAAACCTAAGGCTGTTGGTGAAGATGTAATGAA
>TARA_R100000655_G_scaffold18204_1_pt1 | contig 13723 bp, 7 predicted proteins | sample TARA_R100000655 | Tara Oceans TARA_R100000655 (sample SAMEA2622497) | marine metagenome | biome: marine biome (ENVO:00000447); feature: deep chlorophyll maximum layer (ENVO:xxxxxxxx); material: "saline water (ENVO:00002010), including plankton (ENVO:xxxxxxxx)" | depth 90 m
ATCTTTAAATTCAACACTATTACTACCAAGGTCAAGAATATTATTAGCACCAGGAGTTAAAGCACCGTCAGTTAAGATTAATTGTTTTTCATTACCCGCATAAAAATTAATTGTATCAGCAGTTTCAAAATCTATTTTAGTTTCATCATCCTCACCAATTTTTATATCAGTAGCAAGTAGGGAAGTAATCCCTGTTTGTGAAGCATCAATAGTAAAAGTTAAATCATACGGATCACCATCAGAGCCATGAGATGTATCAGTCCAGTTTGTTGTAATACCAGAGCCAATAAACTTAACTTCTTTTCCATCTGCAATTGTAACTTCATCACCAGAATCATCCTCTAGTACAAAGTTTGTCATAGAACCAGAACCCGCTGGTCCTGTAGGCCCTGTACTTCCTGTCGGCCCTGTAGGTCCCGTAGGTCCCGTAGGTCCAGTTGGTCCAGTTGCACCATCAGTACCAGATTGAGAAAAATGTACGCCTATGCCATCAGTATTAGAGAACGATCCATTAGATACAACATGAGTTACAGCAACTTTGGTATAACCCGAAGCATCAGTAACAGCACCAGATATTTTAAAAGTAGCATAAGTCGAAGCAGTACCTTCTTTTGTTATTGTAACATGACCTCTTGCAGTTGAGTTAGAATTGTCATCCCAACTTTGAACAAATGCAGATATATCCGCACCAGCATCATCAGCGTCATCAACATATAAAACAGATACACTTGATACAGTTCCATGATTAAAAGCAACTTTACCAGCACCAGGATCAGCATCAGAAGTTGATGAATTCCATGTCATTGATAATTGTGAGTTAGTTCCGCTAGAACCTGTAGGACCTGTAGGACCTGTAGGACCTGTAGGACCAGTTGATCCTGTAGGACCTGTTGGTCCACTTGGACCTGTAGGACCAGTTGATCCTGTAGCCCCCGTAGCACCTGTAACTATACCAAAAGTAAATGCACCAGTTGAAGAATTATATGAAGCAGTAGCAGAACCACCAACACCTACAGTAGATGTGGTAACACCACCAGCACCAGGTTTAGCTATTGATTCTAATGCAGTACCATTGCTGTCATAAGCAACAATTTTATTTGCATTATTGGAAGCTGTGTTATCGTAAGGCCAATATAATTCACCAGAAGTACCTGTGCTAGATGTTGTTCTTTTTGTATAAGGGGATAATTGAATAGACCTAGAAATATTCTCAGCCATTTGTTGATCAAATATAACTTGATCATCTAATTCTGTTTCTAATGAAGAAGCAGTCATTGAACCACCAGTAGAATAAGCGGTAGTACGCTGTATTGTATCTCCTGATAAAATAGTAACTATGTCATCTTCAGAAGGATATTGCCCTGAAGCAAAAGTTATTGATCCTGATCCAGAGGACAAGGAAACTGTATAATGTGTCGTTAAGGTTTTTAATGTAGAATTAACATAGACAACTATGTCGGCTGTAGAATTAACTCTAAATGTAAAAGCATACGGACCTTGTTGGTTACTTGAGCCAACGGTGTATTGTGCTTTACGGTGTACATCTGTAATTGTAAAATCTGCCATCTAATTCCTAAACCTAGGTTTTGCTATTTGTAAAGTAAAATCCAACAATTTTGAATATGAACATATCATTACCTAAAATAGACCTTTAGGTGGTGCTTGACCGTTTTCATCCATAAATACTTTACGATCTTTTATTCTTTGTGATAAATCAGGATACAATCCTATTTCACCATCTTTACCTAATAAACTTTCTTTTGCTAAACTAAAGTAATCACTCTTAATAGCGTTCATGTGTTTCTCTTGATCACCTAAAGATAAAGTTCTAAATCTTTTATTATTCAATAAATCATATTGCATTTTTTCTCTCATGTTCATTTCTTTTTTAACACCATTAATATCATAGTAAGTTTTTGTTATAGTATTAGCTAATGAAATATAATCGTTATATTGAATAGCTGTCATTGCAATACCATCCATTGTTTTAGGTGGCATTGTATAACCAATACCTACTTCACGGAAATATGTATCTAAGTAATTAAATTTACTATTTTGTATTTTAAACGGTGTCCAGTAAGACCAATGAAAATCACCTATACCTGGTGTTACTTCTTCACCCCAAAAGTTTAATGCTGGAGGAACATCATCACTAAATAAAGGATGTCTTGATTTCCATGTTTGTACTGCTTCAGACCATCCAATAAACCATGCACTACCTTCTGTATCTATAGCCATAACATTAGATGATCCTGGTTCCATAAATCTTTCATAGTTTGCAATTAAAGCACCAAACGGACCTTGAGGTACAGACAAAGTAGCTGTACCAACTTGTTTAGCTAATAATTGTTTTACTCTTTCCAATCGTGTTGATGGGTTTTCATATTCACCACCAATTAACTCAGACAATTCTGCAACACTTTGCAAGAAAGGCATATCTGAAAGATAAGTATATATTGCACTACCACCAGCAATCATCATATTTTCTAAATCACCTTGATTATCACCAGTTGAATGATTAGATGCCCAAGCCATATCAGCGGATACAGCAAGTAATGCTGATAAAGGTTCAAACCTTGCATACGATACCCATTCCATTTCACCATTTTCCATTCGTATACCAATACTATAAGGAGGAATATTTTCTGATTTCCAAGCTGTTTTAACTGCCTTATCCCAAGGTAAACCTCCTGTAATAACAACATCACTATCCATTGTTCCAGAAGATAAAGCTGTAAAGGTAGCAACAAGTCCTGTACCCATAATCATTTTACCCATTGCTCTATCTGCTCTAGCACCACCAGCTTTAAGATCAGCTAACACACTTGGTTGTATTAATCCTGTTGGTAATCGTTTATTAACTTCCAACATAATATTTGTTGGTGTTTTATAAAAAGGTACCCATATCTTCGCCACAGGATGTGACATAGTACCTTGTATCTTTCCTAAAAATCCATCTAGGTCTTGTTGGAATGTAGCAACTCTAGCAGACTTTGTCGCTTGTTCAACAACTTCATTTGATGGATTAGTTATTACTTGTCTATAAGCATCTTCTGCTAATTTTTTATCACCTGTTTTTTCAAATACTTGCATAGCTTTGTTGTAAGCAATTTTGTGCATTTCCCCACGGTATGCTATTGTTTTAAAAAACTCATCTTCTGCAACAAGAAATCTTCCAGGACCACGATAGATCATTCCTAATACATCTATCATTTGTCCAACGGAAGAATTTTTATCTAATCCAAAATTTTCTGAAGTAATAGCTTTTTGAACACGCTGATCCATTTTAGTAACCATGTCAGTTGGCATTTCTGTTTTAAAAGCAGTCCACATATTTTGCACCGCTTCCCATAACGCTGTTTTGTATCCATGATTTAAAGCCATCATTTCACCTATGTAAGCACGGTCACCTTCACCTTTTCCTAAAATTCTATAATCACCAAAACCAATTCCTTTTTCTGGAATAACACCTAATTTAATTAATCTAGTACGAACAGCACCAACAACACCTTCCACACCAGCTTCTGGTATTTTGTACATCATAAAAGAAGTATTACTAAATATATTAACCATGTGTGTTGGTGGTGAAGATAATAAAGAATTAATCCATATTTCAGAAAAAACATCCCCGCCTTTTTTTAACCAAGTTTCATCTTTTAAAAATTGTGTTTGTTTATAACTATCTGTAAATAGCGTAAAATTTTGGGCGTGTTTTTTAATATTCTCAATACTTAAATCCATTGCACCTAATTCATCTAATCCTATTACATTTTCTGCTGAATCTAATCCTTTTGTATTTGTGTGTTTTTTAATATTACCTAAGACCATTAATGATCTTGCTACTTCTGCATTGTTACCAGCAACTTGAGCCAATATAACTTTATAAAAACCAACTTGTTTTGCATACTCAATAGCTGTTTCTTCAATTGACTTACCTGGTAAAGTTCCACCTTCTGATACTAATTTTGCTAAAGTGTTTGTTTGATGCAATTGCTGTATCATTACAAGATTAGCTTTTAAAACTTCTGGTGCATTTTTAAGTTGTTCCCTTGGTTTTAATTTAAGAATTTTATTTACTATTTGATCATTACCAATAGCAGATGCTTCTTTTAGTAATTGACTCATGTCTACTTTACCAGCTTTAGCTTGTTCAATAAAAGGTTGAAAGGCTTTGGCTACAGCTTCAGCATATAATTTTACATCATCTGGTCCAGCAATTTGATCTAAATTAATTAAAACATGATTATAGTTACCTGTAATCTTTCCTTCTAATATTCCAGATTTTTGAAATGTTTCTTCTAATAGTTTAATCATTTCTGGTTCAGCATCTTTGATTAATATTTTACCATCAACAACTGTTATTAAATCGTCATCTAATCTAGGAGAACCTCTTTCTTTAATATCACTTGGATCAACTTTAGGAATATTAAACTTAAATGGACCAGCTACTTCAAAAGATTTTTCATCATCAAAAATACTTTCTTCTTGAGGAATTACATTTTCAGGAATACTGTTTTCAGAAATATTATCTTCCGTAGAAATAATATCAGGATTTTCTACTGGAACAACTTCAGCATTAGCATCCATTGATTCAACAATTTGTTCTGAGTTTGGCGTATGAATAGACTCTGCAATCTTTTCTACACTATTTGGTTCTAAAATATCTTTTTGCATTATATTCCTCCTTTGTTAGAAGGAATACTAGAAGTTAAACCTTCTTGATTTTTGAGGGCTGATTCAATTTCTGCGAGGATGTTGTCGTAGGCTGATCCGTCAAAGGTGTATCCGTTTTGCTTTGCAAATTGTTCATCGAAGAGTCTTTTCTTTTTGAGAAGTGATGCGACTGTTTCGAGAATATCCAATCGTCCTTGGTCGCTAATTGTCTTGATATAATTTTGCCCATTGTTTCCTATGTTTAATAATTTACCATCGCTTTGTGCGTATTTGATAGTAATATCAGCATCTAGATTTTTTTCAACAATATTTTCTATATTTTGTATAAATGTTTTATTATTCAAATCATCAGTAAAATTAACAATGTAAATACCGTCTGGTCCATTAATTAAACCAATATCTGGATTATTTATTGCTTTACCTAGATTTACCGTTTCTTTAGCAGTTAGCTGTCTACCAATATCTACATACATACTATTAGCTTTAGACTTAGTTTTTATAATAGATGGTCTTGTGTAACCCACAGCATCTTGCATTAAGATTAAACCCCTAGCTGAAGAATAAATATCTAGTAAGTTTTTACCAGCTACATCCATCTCACCTATTGTTGTACCTTTTGCTTTAGATGTAGCAAATTGCGATTGTGTGGAAGGATTAGATATACCATCCCAAAATCCTGGTGCTTCAAAATCACCTGGTGATAATAATCCTAAATCTTTAGCTAATATGTCATGACCATCAGCATCAACTAACAATGAAGCAACACTTGTATGATATTGTGCTTTTATTGTATTTGGTGCAGATCGTAATTCAATTAAATGATTTGTAAAATCACCTGGCATAGATTCCCAACTTACTTGGGCTAAGTTATTATCTAAATTATCAGCAAAACTTAAAGCAGAGTTAGCAAGTTTATCTTTATCCAATGGTTCACCAAAAGCTAATTTATATTGAATATCAAAATATTTTTTTGAATCAACAACAACAAATTTATTATCAACTAATTTACCAGCACCAGTTGTTAATGCTTGTGCTTTAGCTTTAGATGCAACAGCTTCAAATCGTGCTTTAGTTGCTACCCAAATAGATGCTTGTGCTTGTTCTACTGACCATCCTTTTTTATCAGCAACTTCTTTTACAAATTTTTCTATAAAGTCATATTTAACTGGACCAACATTTACATCATAAAAACCAAATGCTCTTGCCATCCATAAATCAACTGTAATTCCTTCTGTAGCTTTTGGATTAATACTTTTAATAATATTATTATAAAAGGCATTTGTTTTACGCCCACCCCAATCTTGATTTTTAGTTAACACTAAATGTGCTTTTACATCTCTAGATTTTGCAGAAATATTATCATAGTCACCATGACGAACAACAGTAACTGTTCCATCACCCATATCTATAATTTCTAAATTACTTGATTTTTGACCTTTAATTTTTTTACCACCACCAAATTCACTTAACAGTTCTTTAAAGAATTTAGCTTTTTGTGTTTTATTTAATCCTTCTGGTATATCAACAGTTTTTAAAATATCGCCTTCCCATATAGGAATACCAGCTTGAAATTTATTCCAGGCTTTAATAGCAAATCCTGTATTAACATCTACTTTAGTTTGAGGGGAATAGATAGCAATCAATTGTGCAAATTGATCAGCTTTATCTAAATCATTACCAACATATTTAAGAATTGATTCACCACTATCTTTATACCAATTTTTTCCAATTTCACCTTCATCAGATAATTTTAACATATCCGCAGAAAGTTTTGTTTCTAAATCTTTTGTTGCTAATTTTTGATTTGCTACTGTCATCTCACCTGTTGTGGTAGATTTCATTTTAGTAACATCATCTATTACATTAATATTATCAGGAACAACAACACTAGCACCACCTGATTTAAAATTTTGTACTACATATTCTTCTCCTAAACTTTCAACAAGACTGTTAGCCAATTCTTCTTTATCAAAGGAAGCTATGACATCACCTTCTTTATTGGTAACTTTAAAGACTCCGTCTAATCCATCATCTTTAGTAACTGTTAATCCAATGCTTTCAGCAAATTCTTTTCTACCATTCTTATCATTATTTAATGCTCTGGAAAAACGATAGAAACCCATTAATCCTTCAAAACCAATTCCAACAGGTGCATTAGCTAGGGCATTTTTTAATTTTCTTTCAAAGACAGTATCATCATCATTAGCTTTTAAACTTTCAACATATAATACTCTAAGTTTATTACTTGTTTCTTCATCGTATCCAAAAGAACCAATAAGATTAGCAAGATTTATATCTTCTTCTCTTGTTGTTGAAGCAACAAATTCCATGCCAAGTTCAGCTAATATTACTCTTCCCCATGTTGCAAATTGTGGTATTTTACCAAGTTGTGTATATAAACCAATACCAACTGTTCCGTATTGAACAAGGGGAGCAGTCATATAAGGTAATCCTTCTACTTTTCTTCTGTTATCCAAAACATAATCTAAACTACTAATTTCACTCCAGGTTTGAGTTTCTTTATCAAATTTAAAATATTCTCCTTTTTGGCCCCATTTATCTCTGCCTGTATATTCTTCAATAAAACCTTGCCATTGATCCATTCCGCCATTTGTAACTAAATTAAGTGTCTGCCAAGCCCCTTCAGATAACATTCCAAAACCAACACCTATTTCTTGCCAATAATCTTTTGGTGGTTGTTTTAATTTATCAATAACCCATGCCCCAGAATTAAGAAGGTCTTCTGACATTTGAGCAGTATTTTTTGATTTTTCTATTTGAGCCTTACCCATCATTTCTAAAAAACTATAAGATTGGTTGCCTGGTTCTTTTATGCCAAAACCATTTTCATCATATCCATAAGTAACGGTGTCACCTTCAGTAGTTTTTATAGTAAACTCATGTTCATACATTTTGTCTAAATCAAAATTATTTACATCTTTTTGCCATGAAAATAATTTATCTACAAAATTAAATTTTTTTTCTGTTTTATTTTCTATTGTGTCTGTCATTATTCTAACTGTGCCAATTGTGCTTTTAATGTTTCTAAATTACTTTTCATAAATCCAATTATGTTTTTTACTTTACTCCAATTTTTGTAACCATTATCTTCAGTAAAAAGAACACGGTACTTATCTTTTGTTGCACTAAGATCAAAATCTATTACTTCAATCCATTGATCTATTTGCTTTGATGTTATGTCTTTTGTAATTGGAACAAGCGTAATATTTGGACCACCAAGATTAACCATCATATCTTCTTGTCCAATAGTACCATTAAACTGATTTGTTATACTTGTTATTGTTTCTTTTATTCCTGTATCTTTAAGTATTTTCTTTTCTTCCTCAATCATACTTAAAACAAATTCTTTTGGTCTAAATGGATTTTCTGCTTCGCCATCTTCTAAAATATTATCTTCATATTGCATTTGTTCTAAAAGTAATGACTGATGTATTCTTTCATACAATTGCATTGCTATTCTATTTTCAGTAGACCAATTTTTAGAATCTTGAACATCTTGTGGCATATTTTTAATTGTAGCTTTTACAATAAGCATTGCTTTTTTTATATTTTTTGTATTTGATGCTTTTGCTTCTTCAACTAATTTATTAGCAGTAGATAATTTTAATGTTCCTTCTGGATTATTTTCATCTGTATAAGCATAAATATCAAACACATTAACACTACCAACAGTAATTTTTTGTCTAATTTTACTTTCTAAATTTGGTGTATCAAATCCTACTGCATCTACACTTTGTATAGCCTTTAATAAAGTATCTACTGTATCTGCATATACAGGATTTTTAGCTAAAAATTCTATTACTTCTTCTGCTTTGTTCATATCACCATTAACTACTGCTATAGAAAACTCTAATGTTTTTTTATTTAATATATCTGCTTCAGCCTTATCTATTTCACCTTCAATAATACCCACTCTTGTTTGATGGGCGTTTATTTGGTTCATAATATTTTTGTAGATAGTTTCCTTATCTTCCAATGAATCAAAAATATATTTAGCTTGTAATAATTGTTGTTTAGCTGGACCATCTTCCATATCATTAATGCCTAAAAATTCTTCTTGCACTAAATATAAAAAATCCATTCCTTTTTCGTCAGGATAAAAATCACGCTGTATATCTTCTAAAAAATTTTGTTTTCCTTTTATAACAGCTGTATCCCATGAAGATTGAAAGGCTTTTACTTGTGTTTCATTAAATTGATTTGCAATCATATTATTTACAATTTTTAATTTGTATGAATCTAATTGTGTATCAATATTAAATGTTGCAGTTGAACCATCATCAAGTTGTACTTCTAAATCACCAGCACGAATAATTTCTGGAATATATTTTATTTCTTCATAACTACCAGATAAAATTCCAGCTTGTTTTGCTACTAAGGCTTCATCTAATAATTTATTTGAATAGTTACGATAATAAGTATTTCCTTTAATACCTAGATCAGCTTTTACTTTTAATCCAGCTTCAGGGCTAACAGTAATAATAGATTGATAATATCCATCAATAGCACTATTTAATTTATTTTCAAATTCTTCTAAAGTAACATTATTTAAAACAGCATCATCATAAATTTTTCCTAAATGACTATTTGCTTCTAAAAGAAGATCAGTAGAAAGTAATTCTATTAAAGTTGCTTTAATAGCTTGTCCTTTAACTGTTCTATCATCACCACCTCTTGCTTCTATTTGTTTTGCAATTTCTGAAGGATTAGCATTAAAATATTGATCTAATGTAATAGGATTACCAACAGCATACTCTTGACCTTTTATTTTTTGTTCAGCAGATATTTGATCATTAGCATAACTAACAACAGCACCAATCTTTTGATTAAGATCATTAAACATACCAGCTTGTTCTTTTAAACCAGCAAAACTTGTACTTGGTACTGAAAAACCTTGTATGCCTAATTTTCTATATGCGGGTATCTGTGCCATTATTTTTTCTTAAATATTCCAGTTGATTCCATATTAGCCCCTTGCATAGCTAATCTAGCAAAAGCATTTATGTATCCAGATTTCTTTGCAACTTTTCCAGCTTGTCTAAGTTGTGATGATTCAAATATACTTATTGATTTAATAAATTTTTCATTAAGTTGAGTAAGTTTTAATTCTTCTACACCACCTCTTCGCATAGATGTTGTTAGCGTTGTTAAATATCCTTCAAATCCAGCACCACCAGAACCAGCCCTAGCAATAGCTGTAGCTAAAGTTGCATTAAGATTAGCTAATGCCACATTGCCTTGTTCTTTTGCTTTTGTTGCTTCTACCTTACCTTCAAATTCTTTCATCATTGCTTGTGCATCGTAATACGCTTTTGTTGCATGACCTTGATAAATATCGCCATACGATTGTATTACTGATCCTACTACTGCAACGCCTGTCCAAAAACTCATTGTCCTGTACTCACTTTAAATTCTAAACCAAGCAAAGTAAAAAATAACGGTGCTGATTGAGAAATGGTTAGTTGCCCTTGGTCATCATAACCCATTAAAGGCATAATTCTTTTTTTTCCTGTATAATTTTTATTTGTTCCAAGTGTAACAGGAAAAGTTTCTAAAGAAACATCACTTCCATTAAGTGTAATATTTTCTGTTAAATATAAAATTAATGTTGCTTCTAATATTCTTTTTTTCATACCAACAATTGTTCCACTTGGTAATTGTGTTTCAATAGGCATAGTTGTTATTGTTGGTGTATAATTTAATCCTAATTCAATATAAGTTGCTGGTGCTTCATCAACGGTTACTGCTCCAGAAGATACAGTTTCATTTCCTAAAGTTCTTCCGTTATTAATAACCTTAATTGATTCAGCTTCTAAATGATTTAATCCTGATACTGATGTACTTCCAGGTAAGTTTCCCGCTACCGTAGAATATTGAACAGCACTATCTAAAGTAAAATCATCATTCCATTTTTCTACATAATAAACAGTTGATCCATTAATTGATCTTTTAACAACAAAATAAACTGTATCTACATCAACACCTACATTAATAAAATCACCATCCGTTGTTTGAGAAGAGGGGGCAACTACTTGCTGTCCTTTAAGAATAGAATATGTTGTAAGGTTTCCATCTGTTCCATTGACAATCAATAATAAATCGCCCTCATCAGTTGATGTTGCTCTTCTTAATGCCATATCGCTGGGTGCTTTAAGTAAATGTGAAGATAGTAAAGAAATATTATTAGAGATATAAGATAATTCTACATCACTAAAGTTAAACTCTCTTAATGATTTTCCAGATCGTTGAATAAATAATGTACCACTTTCTGCTATTACAGGTCGTATACCATCTTTATTACCTCTTCTTGTTGATGGTCTAACAACAACATTAGAAGGTGTAATAGGATTTAAGTCTGATTGCGGTAAATAAAATTCACCACCTTTAGTAAATAATTGTAAATCTCTTCCACTAACAATACCGTTAATAGCGTTCATTTGATCTGTATCTATTGTAAAAAATAAAGCATCATCATCTAATCCTTCACCTGGATTAAAATCATAATAATCATTTACCCTAGAAGCCCACACACTTGTTGGTAATGTTTTACTACCACCAAAATATAATCTTCCTTCATGAAATACACAGGTCCGTGGATACCCGTAAGTACCAGACCAAGCATCAACATAATCTGTTTCTAATACCCAGTCTGTATTAGCAATAGCATCGGTAGAAAAGAAAGGTACTTCTACAATTGCCTTAACAGATGTTGCTGAAGCAAAATCAACTATTCTTGCTCTACCTATTCCGTCTTTAGCTTCTACATAATCATTAATATTACCACTTGCAAAAACACTTGATGATGCAGTTAAAGTAACATTACCATCTACAGCAGAAGGGGTAACTGTTCCCGCTGGTTCACTTGTTGATAATGTAAAAGCATACTTAGGAGTAAAGTCAAAACTAATATCACTTATAGTCCAAGTTGTATGTGATCCACCTCTAACAATTTTTTTAGGAGCCATGTCCTCTTGCACAATAATTAATGTGTCAGCCGATTGTGTCCAATTCATTGTACCAATATTTGCCGAACCAATACTTGTTGCTAAATAATCATTACCACCACCATTAATACCTGTTTGTAAAACACCACCCATATAAACATACATTCTGTTATTAACAAACAACAGCATATATGATTGTGTAGTAGAATATTCAAAAGGCACTAAACGGCATCCACTTTGCGGAGCAGAAGCAGAAGGAATAGTTCCAACATATTGAAGTCCAGGTCGTCTTGTTACACCACCTTGAGGTTGTACTAAAACATTTGTTGCAGAAGATAATCCGTTATAATATTGTTTAATATCTGATCTACCTTTTAAAAGAGGATCAATTTCACCTGTAGTAAAGTTAGATTGAAAAGTAGTTACTCTACTCATTATTTTCTAATTTCTACTAAAGGCCAGTCTACTATTGCTTGTGGAGGATTACCTCTACCATCTATATTCATTGCTTGTCTAAAATAACCACCACGATTATTTTCTGTAGGACCACCTAAAGCAATATTTCTCCAGTAATTTCCTTTTTCTGTTTGATCTGTAATAGGTTCAGCTAAATGCCAAGCCATCATGTATTTTAATAATTGCACAAAATATGTTGGCATTAAATTTTCTGGAACACGGTAAACATAATCTATGTATATAGTTGTTTCATTCGTAAATAATTCATCACCATAAATTTCAAATTCTTGTATTGGATTAGTGTAAGTGTTTGATGTATTAAAAACTGCAACAGGATTACCAGCTATAGCATCGGCTGGAAGAGGATAAGCATATTTCCATTCATTAATTGGTGTTGTTGTTGATTGTGCTAAAGCAACTTTTTTTGTACCCCAAGACCATTTATACATTGTTAAAGTTGAATCTCTTATATCTGGATATAAAGCCTGGCATAAACCACTTGCTTCAGTTCCATCAGTAAATGAAGTAATTACATTTGCCCCAAGCATCCTTAGAGCATCAGCACAAATTCCTACATCCGTATCACCACTTGCCATAATATCCTTTTGTACAAGGGGGCCAAAGCCCCCTCATTAGTTAAGTTTAGTCTGAGTCAGTAACAGCTATAGTAGTACCATCACTCACATCTACAACGCCAGAAGCATTGGATAAGACAAGAGAAATAACCATTGTTGGTGCATCGCTATCATATAAAAACATGATATCGCCCACTTTCAATAAATCACTTGCAGTATTGAAATATCCAGCAGTATTCATATCCGCTGTACTATCTGTAGTGGTATAAGTCCAGATAGCTGGAGCAGTTCCAGCACGGCTATTACCACCAATCGGATTTAATCCGTCAATTGAAAAGGCCATATTAAGACTCCCTACAAGTTACTTCAACAATACCTTCAGCATCAATGCCAACAGCACCAGCAGAGAACATAGAGTTCACTAAGAATGATGCCTTTTCAGGTATGTAGTTGATTTCAGTTTTTTGTGCCATATTCTCTGCTAAACCAACAGCAGATTTATGCCATGCTAAAACAGTTCTATCACTAGAACCATCAACAGCTAGACCACCTTCATCACGATCACCGATTGTAATAAAAGTAAATCCAAGAAATGATTTTAACGAACCAGTCGCTAAAACTTTAGTTGTATTAAAATCAATAGACTTTACATCAGCTTCATCTAATAGACCTTGCATACTCTTAGCGTGACATAGAATATATCTATCTTCCGCTGGAACATTTTTAGTATCCATTAATTGTTTAGCTTTTAAAAGTTTATCAACATTTAAGTTAGTATTAGAACCACCAATTGAGTTGGCTACAGTTAAAGAAGTTCCAGCACCATCAATCGCATCAATGATCATTTGATCAAGTCTACGCCCAATAGCTTTAGAAACTACTTCAACAAGTTCTCTTCTTTCGTCAAAGTTTACTTTAGACTGCATAAAAATATCGCTATATTCACCAGCAGAGTAATCTGTCATAGTTACAGATACTTGACTGTGAGCAACTCCTAACGGAGTAATATCCGCTTGAGGTACTCTTAATGTAGCACTACCTTTACCAATCTTA
>TARA_R100000655_G_scaffold4416_3_pt1 | contig 13720 bp, 12 predicted proteins | sample TARA_R100000655 | Tara Oceans TARA_R100000655 (sample SAMEA2622497) | marine metagenome | biome: marine biome (ENVO:00000447); feature: deep chlorophyll maximum layer (ENVO:xxxxxxxx); material: "saline water (ENVO:00002010), including plankton (ENVO:xxxxxxxx)" | depth 90 m
CGACTATTTATACGCTACGTTTCATACACAAGACCGTTGTGTGTAATATCCAAACCGAGAAAATTTAGGAACAAAACGATACTCTATGAAAGAAAATGACATCTTTAATATTTATGACTTAAATGGAAATCGAACTTCATATGGAATGATGTCTGACACTGAAAGATTCAATGTTTATGACACTAACGGAAATAGAGTATCTTACGGAATAATGAGTGGCTCGAGCAATTTCAATATTTATAATTTAGATGGAGAACGTATATCATATGGAATTGTTGATGGCGGAACTAACATAAACATATATAATCTCGAAGGAGAAAGAATTAACTATGGAATATCTAATTAACTAAAGGTATAATGAAAAGATATATACAATTACTGATTTTAGTGTTTTCAATACAGCTTTCATATTGTCAATTACCTATGAAACAAGATTCTCTAATTGGCACTAAAAAAATGAAAAAACTGATGACTGATAACGGATTTACCTTCTATAAAGCCAATGAATATCCAAAGAGAAATGGAATAGATAAAACTCTAAACATTTTGTATAAAGAAGAAGTAACTGTAGATATTTATTTTAATGATTACAATAACATTGAGTCAATAGCAATTAGAACTGGAAATGATAGTGTAATAAACGAATTAAAAAAGATTGCTGGTTTCGAGAAGTGGAAATATCATTCAGATAATGAATACGAACTCAATGGATATAAATGCCAATATGTTTATCGGCCTGACAGAAGAGATGAACCAGACGGAAAACATATAGTGCATCAGTTTTTAAATTATTATTAAAAATACTACACACAACAATGGCTATAAGTAATTGCTTGTTCTCGCCTACTTCTGAAAATCCTCACGGATTTTCAGTTTGGTGTGTACTTGCAAAGTTAAGTGCTAACCCACGCAACTACTCATAGCCGAGACCGTTGTGCAACATATCCAAAACATTAACCAATATGAAAAAAATCATCCTTTGTCTATTTATTTTGTTCACCACAATCGAAGTTTTTTCTCAAACAACTATAAATTTAGACAAGACAAATGGAGTTTATACTGTTCCCTGTAAGGTAAATGGAATACCAATGAATTTTATTTTTGATACAGGAGCATCAAATGTGACTATATCATTAACGGAAGCCACCTTTTTGATTAAACAAGGACTTTTAGGTAAAAATGACATTAAGGAATCTGTTAAATATCAAATCGCAAATGGAGATGTAAACGAAGGAACTAATATCATATTAAGAGAAATTGAAGTTGCTGGATTAAAAATCAAAAACGTTGAAGCTACTATTGTTCACGAACAAAATGCACCTTTATTGCTTGGAATGTCAGCTTTGAGTCAATTAGGTAAAATTGAAATAGAGAATAATACGCTTATAATAAATGACTTTTCATTCAAAAGCAATAAAGACAATATTGATCTTGACAAGGAAATAAAAGGAACTATTGAATGGATAAACAGCGTATTTGTAAAATATCAATATGAAGAACCTGATTTAATACAGAAGCAAAATATCCATAGTGTTGTAGAAATTGAAAATCAATTTTTTCTTTTCGGTGTTCGAACTCAAGAGACGAGCAAGCCTTGGGCATTTAGTAAAGGATTTTTAATCCCATTAGCAAAAATTAACAACATTGACTATTCCGAGAAAAAATCTAATTACTGGCTTGAAGTGAAAATGAAAAATAATGAAGAGGCTATTGTAATGATTGATGGAAATGACAAAAAGGACTATATAGATAGATTGGAATTTATGTTAGATAAATCTATTGACAATGAGAGTTTAAGACCTAAATTAAAAAATGCACTTGAGTATATCATTGATTTATACAATGACAAACCATCAAAGAATTCTTCTTCAGTTTCACAAGGAAATAAAGAAATACGAATTAATTATAAAAATGGCATTGAAATTTTTAACATATATCTTGGAAGCGAACAACATAAATTTAAAGAAGACAAGGAATATTTTTGGTATACAGAGTTTTCCAAAATAAAGTCTACAAAAGGTGGAAGTGGCGGAAATTTACTTAACGGGAATTATAAATTCTTTGACGAAAATGGAAATTTATTGATTGATGAGAACTATTCTATGGGTTTAAAGGATGGTGATAGCAAGAGATGGGATAAAAAAGGTGAGCTTACAGAAATTAATAAATATAAAGAAGGAGAATCAGTTTATTGGAAATATCACCCAGAAGGAGATGAAGGTTGGGTAGAACAAATTGGACAAATGCTAAAAGCAGGTTGGACTAAAAATTCTTACGATAAATACAATAATCTTATAGCAAGTCAAAAGACATTTATTGACGAAAAAAGTATAATCAAAAAAGAAAAGACAAAAACATCAATTTATTTTAGAAATTCTGACCAAAAGAAAGAGGAATACACGACATTAATGATGTTCAACAATTCTTATATTGGTGAATACGTACAATATTTTGAGAATGGAAATAAAAAAGTTTATGGAAAACTATTTGACCCGTACGAGAATGGAATTGATAAATATATAGGTAATATAAGAGATGGCGAATGGAAGTGGTATAAAGAAAATGGCGAGTTAGACTCAACTGAAAAATACAAAGCTGTGGTTGAATACTGGGAAAATGGAAACCTTAAAAATATTTATGGTCAATACTTTGACGAAGAAGAAAATAAATGGCTAAAACACGGTCGCTTTTATAGTTATAATCTGGATGGAAAAGGTATTGGCAAAATTACCGAATACGAATGGGGTGAAGTAAAAGAAAAAAAAGATTAGAAGAATAAAAAATACGTTGCACAACAATGGCTATAAGTAATTGCTTGTTCTCTGCTACTTTGGAAATTCTTGCGGAATTTCCAACTTGGTGTGTACTTGCAAAGTTAAGTGCTAAACCACGCAACTACTCATAGCCGAGACCGTTACCAGCAAGCAAAAAACAAAGATTAAAACCGAAAGAAATGATAGAAAATAACATAGAATTTATTAAACAAGTAATTGAAAAAAATATTCCAATTCATAATTTTTTAGGACTAAAATTGTTAGTCATAGAAAAAGGATTTGTAAGAGTAAGTGTCCCTTTTAGAGATGAAGTTGTTGGAGACATTAGAAAAAATAGATGGCACGGAGGAATTATTGCAACAATAATGGATTCAGTTGGTGGAATTGCTGGCGGAACTCATTTCAAATCTTTTGACGATAAATTAGCAACAATTGATTTAAGAATAGATTATCTAAAAGGAGCAGAAGCATCATCTATAATTGTAGAAGGTAAAATTGTTAGATTGGGAAATAGAATACTTGTTACGAAAATGAAAGCCTTCCAAAATGATGAATTAATCGCTGAAGGAAAAGGTGTCTATAATTTTATACGTATTGATAATTCAACTAAGAAGTAATAAGTAACTCGAAATTAGATAGAAATTAGGATAATAGGATTTATTCGAGTGCCAAAATAAATGACTGAATTAAAAGTTAAAAAAATTATGGGTATAATAAAGCCAGCAGGTAACACGGTATAAAAATAATAAGGGTTAAGTGCCAAACCCAAAGTCGGTGCATATTAACAAAGTCCGCCAAATTTACAATTTGACGGTTTAAAGAAAATTAAAGAAAAAATTGTAAATTTGGCTAAGTGCTAAACTTGAAAGTAAGTGCGTTTTAATCCCTTACTATTCTTATACTAGCCGTTGCCATTAATTTGAAAAAAATGAACAAACCGACAATAATTGTACTTCTGATTTTATTAATTTCAAGTTGTTCAAATAATAATCAAACGGAAAATAAGAATATAGAAATCGAAAACCTGCGCGCGGAAAATGATAGTCTGAAAAAAATTGTGGCGGAAATTAATAATAAATATGTTTTTGACAGCTTAACTGTCAGAGATATTCCATATTACAAAAACACATACGAAATGAACTCAAATGTACGAGGCGAAATTGTATTTGTTGGATATAATAATGATAGACAAAGTACGAGAGTAATTATGATTGATAGTATTTCTTATAACCCAAAGAAACTACATAATCCTGATACGCTTGACTTGAGAATTGGCGGATTTCCATATGAAAATAAATTGGATGCTGACAAGATATACTGGAGAGCTGAAATCTATACCAAACATAAATATGGAAAAGAATTTGAAGTGTCTTTATCAAATATAGCACAAGTGAAAAAAAACTAATGGCAACACCGTGTATAAGTTATGGCTAGGTCAGTGCTTCTTCGGAAAATCCTCGCGGATTTTCCTGCGGAGTTTTGTACTTTTAATGGTTCGTGACGGGAGACGCCACAACTCATACACATAAACGTTGTAAATCATAGCGCTCACTCAGACGGCGGAAAATTACAAATCTGAAAAACCTCTGATTTCTGAAAAAGAAAACTCTGAATTATTACGCGGAGAAAACCACTCAAACTCTGAATTTGACAAATTTTACGCGGAATATCACTCTAACGGAATTGAGCCAGTTTGCGGAATTTTAAAACGTGGAATCAACAAATATTGAGCGGAATCTCACTCTTGCGGATTGAAAATTGTTGCGGAAAAATCCTGAATCTGAATTTACTCAAACGCGGAACTTCACTCAAACGGAATAACAAATCTGAAAATGCTACAATTTACAACACCGTATAAAATTAATTGCTTCTGATTTTCCTACGGAAAATCCTCGCATTTTTACTATCTTAGTTTCTCAATCTGAAAATCCTAACGGATTTTCAGCGCAACTAATCTTATACAAATACGTTGTAAGTAATGCGTAAAAACGTGCTAAACATCAACATCTGAACTAAAAATGCCAACGCTCAGTCAAGCACATTTCATTTTTCTCGTGCCTCAAAAAATAAAAAGAGCTTGCCTTTTCCCAACGCTATACTTCTGATAATACAATGAACATTTTCATTATTAAACAATGAATTTTTGCTATCTTTCTGCCGAATTATAAAAAGGTTTAAAATGAACCGAATAAAAGAAGTTTTAAAAGACAAAGGAATTAGTCAGACTTGGCTTGCTGAAAAAATGGACAAAAGTTATCCGACCATTAATGAATACGCAAGAAATAAAAGACAACCGAGTTTAGAAGACTTATACAAAATAGCAGAAATACTACAAGTCAACGCAAAAGACTTGTTAGTAGATAGCGAAAATAATATTGGGAAATAAGATGAGTAAAGAACAAAAAATAACAGGCAACATACAACCACCAAATAAGGATTTGGAAATACTAAAACAAAACTTCCCAAGCTGTTTTGACAAAAATGGAGAATTTGACTTTGAAAAATTCAAAATCCAACTTTCAAAAAACGAAATCAACTTTTCAAAAGAAAGCTACGGAATGGATTGGTTGGGTAAATCTTACGCTCGTTTATTGGCAACAGACGAAACTACTACTCTATTACAAGAAGATGAAAAGTTTAACCAAAAAGAAGGAAATTCAACTTCTGAAAACTTATTGATAAAAGGCGACAATTTAGAAGTGCTCAAGCACTTATCAAATGCCTATTATGAAAAAGTAAAAATGATATACATTGACCCACCATACAACACAGGTAGCGATGGTTTTGTATATGCAGACGACAGAAAATTTACTGTAGAAGAACTACAAGAATTAGCAGGAGTAAATGAAGAACGAGCCAAACGAATTTTAGATTTTACACAAAGTAAAAGCAACTCACATTCTGCTTGGTTAACGTTTATGTACCCAAGACTTTATATTGCCAAACAACTTCTAAAAGATGATGGTGCTATATTTGTTTCTATTGATGACAATGAATTAGCACAATTAAAATTGTTATTAGATGAAATATTTGGAGAGGAAAATTTTGTAGAAATTTTTACTTGGAATAAAACATCAACACCAGCCTCATTATCTAAAAAGTCACGTAAAACTGTTGAATATATTTTATGCTATGAAAAAAACAAAAATAATTTTAAATATTACGGAGAAGATTTATCTGGTGGAGACCAACCTCTTTTAAATGAAGGAAATAATATTGGAGTTTTAAAAATACCTAAGGATAAAATTATTTTTAAAATTGATGATGGTATTTATAATTCTGGTCAATATCACAGAATAAATCTTCTTAATGATATTGAAATTATTGAAGGTAAAAGCTCTGAGGATTTAAACATAGAAGGTAGATTTAAATGGCAACAAAGTTTTTTAGATAATGAAATAAGTAAAGGAACAACCTTTATTATCAAATCAAACAAGTTTTCAATTCGTTTCCAACGATTCGAAGATGAAAGCTATAAAACCCCAACTAATTATATTAGAGACAATATAATCTTCCCTTTATTAGACAAAACTAATGCAGAGATTGACACAAACGAAACTTCTTCTAAGGAATTAGAAGAGTTATTTGGTTGTAAAGTTTTTGACTTTCCAAAACCTGTCAGTCTAATAAAATATTTAATAAATTTTTTAGTCAATGAAAATGAATTAATCTTAGACTTTTTTGCAGGCTCAGGAACAACAGGAGATTCAGTAATGCAACTCAACGCAGAAGATGCTGGAAATCGCAAATTTATTTTGGCACAATTACCCGAACTAATTGACCAAGAAAGTAATAAAACAGCTTACGATTTCGTGAAAAATGAGTTAAAAGTAGAAATACCTACCATTTTTGAAATTACAAAAGAAAGGTTGATAAGAGCAAGTAAAAAAATACAAGAAGAACGAGAAGGCGAAGACTTATCAAATCAAGATTTAGGTTTTAAAATATTTGAAACAACGCCAATATGGGAAGATTATAATTTTGAATCAGAAGAACTTGAAAAACAAACAAGTTTGTTTGATGAAAGCAAATTAACCCAAGAAGACATAAAAGCCTTATTAGTTACTTGGAAAACCTATGATGGTGTTCCTCTCACTAAAACTATACAGGAAACTAACTTAAATGCCTACATAGCTCATTACAGTAATGAGAAATTGTATTTAATGGATAAAGGTTTTACAACCGAAAATTTGAAAACATTATTAGAAAAAATAGATAGTGATAAAAGTTTTAACCCAACTACAATCATTGCATTTGGTTATCATTTTGAGAGTAAAAGTTTGCGTGAAATAAGCGAAAACATTAAGTCTTATGCTAACAAAAAAAGTATTGATATTGACTTTATAACACGCTACTAATATGAAAGGATTTAACTTTGAAAAAAATCTTCAGCATCAATCACAAGCGGTAAAAAGTACTGTATCTGTTTTTGATAATTTAGAAATAGAGAACCCAAAAGGAGTTGACAAACAATTTCTTAATCCTGTCTTGAAAATTTATGATGGTAATAATACCTATCCTAAAAACATTATAGAATTACAAAAGGTAAATAATATTGAAGGAAAGGTAAATCTAAACAGTAATATCATAGATATTATGATGGAAACAGGAACAGGAAAAACCTATACTTACACCAAAACCATTTTTGAACTCAATAAAAATTACGGTCTTTTTAAATTTATTGTAATTGTTCCTACACTTTCTATTAAAGCTGGAACAGTCGATTTTTTAAAAAGTGATAGTGCAAGAGCACATTTTAAAGAACAATACGGTAAAACCATAAAACTGCATATTGTAGAAAGTAAAAAAGGAGGTAAAAACAAAAAATCGTTTATGCCACCTGCTGTAAACAGTTTTGTAAACGCAGGAGTTTACGAAAAAAACAGCATTCAAGTAATGGTTATAAATGCAGGTATGGTAAACTCTGAAACAATGCGAAAGAGTTTTGACAAAGGCATATTTGATAAACATACAATTCCTTTTAAAGCAATTTCTGCTGTTAATCCTTTTCTAATAATAGATGAACCTCATAAGTTTTCTAAAGCCAATAAAACTTGGGAGAATATTCAAAAAATGAAACCGCAATTTATTTTGCGTTATGGTGCAACATTTAAAGAATATGAAAATTTAGTTTACACATTAACTGCGGTCGATTCTTTCAATCGTAATTTAGTAAAAGGTGTAATAGGTCATATTACAGAGTTTGAAAGCGGAAAGAATGCTATTGTAAAACTCAATAATACTGACGGAAAAGAAGCCACTTTTGAATTATTGGAAGACAAGAGTAAAAAGACATTTAAACTTACTAAAAAAGAAAGTTTACAAAGAGTACATTTTGCAATGGAGGATTTGTACGTAGAAAGTTTAAACAAAAGTAAAGTTGTTTTATCTAATGGAATTGAATTATCTAAAGGAGATAAACTAAACCCTTATTCTTATGCAGAAAAACTGCAAGAAATAATGATTCAAAAAGCCATAAAAAGCCACTTTGAAAATGAGAAACAATTACTTACAAGAAGTGTAAAAATTAAACCAATTACTCTCTTTTTTATTGATAATATAGAAGAGTACAGAAACGAAAATGGATATTTAAGAACCACTATTGAAAGTTTGATAAAAGCAGAAGTGGAAACTTTACTTAAAACCGAAAAAAACAAGTTTTACAAAGCGTATCTTGAAAAAACCTTGGAAAATATAAGTCTTACACACGCAGGTTATTTTTCAAAAGATAATTCGGAAAAAGATGAAGCCATAGAAAAAGAAATAAATGAAATTTTGCACGACAAACAAGCAATGCTTGATTTAGATAATCCAAGGCGATTTATTTTTTCAAAATGGACTTTACGAGAAGGTTGGGATAACCCAAATGTTTTTCAGATTTGTAAATTAAGAAGTAGTGGTAGCGATATTTCAAAATTACAAGAAGTTGGTAGAGGTTTAAGACTTCCAGTAAATGAATACGGAAACCGAGTTAAAGACGAACAGTTTTATCTAAACTACTTTGTAGATTTTACAGAAAGTGATTTTGTAGATAAATTAGTGAATGAAATTAATGAGAAATCAGGAGCTATATCAATAGAAGAAATTCCTGAAAAATTATCAGACGATATCGTAAAGAAAATTTGTGAATTATACGAAACAACAGAAGATGATTTATTTGAAATATTAGACGATAATAATGTTGTTACAAGGTCTAATAAATTCAAAGAAGGTGGTTTTGATTTTATTAAACATAACTATCCTAAAATATTTGAAGGTGTTGGCTCTAATAAAGTTAGAAAATCTACAGATAAGAAAAAACAAGTAAGCATAAGAACAGAAAAATACACCGAATTAAAAGAACTTTGGGAGAAATTAAATGAAAAGGTAATTTTAGAATACAAGTTTGAAAAAGAAGACAAATTCAAATCACTTTTTATAAATTTCTTGAATGAGCAAAACAGTAATTTCACCATTGAAGGTATAAAAGAAAGAACAGCACAAATAGAAATAACTGACAACATTGCTGGAGTTAAAGAAGAACAAGAAATTTATGGAAATGAAATAACGCCAATTTCTACAATGAAGTACAGTAGCTTCTTAAAGGAATTAGCAAAAGCACTAAACATCAATATAAAGACTTTAAACAGTTCATTTATTGATTCTAATATCGACATAAACAAATTTCTAAATATTGCCACAGTTCGTATTATTAAACAAAAATTCGAGAATTATTTAATGTTTAACGCAATTGATAAATTTGGAATTGAATATCAAAAAGTGAGCAACGAAATTCATCCAACTAAATTTACTGACGAAAAAGGAAATGTATTAAAAGAAATTTCTGCTTCTGATGTTGGTGTAATGTATTCCGAAAATAAAGTAGCAGACACCTATTTGCTTGATGAATTATTTTACGATTCTGAATTAGAGAAACAGAATGTTGAAACAGGTTTAACAGATGTTGTAGTGTTCACTAAAATACCCAAAAACTCGATTAAGATTCCTGTTGCTGGCGGAAAAAGTTATTCACCTGATTTTGCTTATGTATTAAACTATGAAGACAAATCGAAAAAGTTATACTTTGTTGTAGAGACGAAAGGCAAAGATGAAGAAAAGTTAGATAAAGAAGAGAGACAGAAAATTAAACACGCAGAAAAATTCTTTGGAGATACTGTAAAAATCAAATTTAAAACTCAATTCAGTAATAAGAAAATAGAAGATTTAATACGAGAAATTATAGGTGAAAAATAGCCAGCGCACAAAGCCATACACATTCGCAATTCGCTTCAGCCATCACACTAGGCAAAAATTGCAAAAGAGTATGTCTTGCCAACGCTCACATTTGAACTAAATATCAAACATCGGAAAACCAAGCAGAACGTGAAAAGCACTACTTACAACAACGTGTATAAAACATAGCTATTATAGGCTTTCCGAGAGGTTTTTGTATATTTACAAAGTACGCCAAATTTTTTATTTGGTTATATTTATAAAAGAAAATTAAACATAAAAATAAAAAATTCGGCTCGTGCTAAATCCGAAAAGTTAGTGTCTTTTTATACGCTACGTTTCATACACAAGACCGTTGGCACCAATTTGAGAAATGAACAAAACGACTTTATATTTTGGAATAGTTATGGTTTTGACAATAAGCATTTACTTCCTAACAAGTTCAAACTTTGAGAAATCAAATAATGACAAGTTTAATTTCGGAGCTTTTGCTATCAAATTACCAGCTGATTGGAGAAAAATTGAATTTAATGGTATTGACAGCTATGTTGGTGGAATCACAAACGGAATTGACTCATTGACTTTTGATTATGGTTGGTATTCTTATTCCTTGACTGAAGAGAATAAAGAAAGTCAACTTTTCGCTACGGACACAATAAATGGAAAAATCGCTTATCTGACCAAGCCGAAAACAATCGGAAACGGAACTATCGGAATTTATATAGAAAACGCATTTAAAAAAAATCGTTTTAATTTAATCGGTAAAGACATTAAAAACGAAGAACTGATTTTGGACATTTTCAAATCAATAAAGTTTAAGGATAGTGACACACTTCGGAACTCAAAGCGCATTGAATTTAGAGAAAAATAAAAAAACTGGTGCCAACAAAGTATATAAAAAATTGCTAGTTTTACCTAAACCAATGTTAGTTGCTCGTTTGCTTGCATCTGATTTTCCTTCGGAAAATCCTCGCACACAAACACGCAACATTTCATATACGTAATCGTTGTAAACAATTATGAAAAAAATTCTGTCCATTTTATTAATTTCAGTTTTTATAGGAAGTTGTGAGACTTCTGAAAAGAAAACTAAATCGAAATCGGACGAATTACAGCAACGGATTTTAGGCAACGTAATGGGATTAAATCGACTCGAATTAACAGCGAGCTTTGACGAATGTGGAGAATGGGGAGGACACGATGAAAAATTTGATGTTTATCGGGAAAATAAAATACTCTTTGCGGAATACGTTGAGGATATTGTTGACTGCAAAGATCCTTATGCTGAAAACAGAAAAATAGCGGAACGCAAAACTTTACGGCTGAATGAAACGCACGAAAAAGCTATCGTGAATTATCTGACTTCTTTACTCGAAACTGGATTAAAAATGGAATTACCATTTCACGCAGGAACATATTATAGTGCTGTAATGAACGATTCGACAATGATATTGAAGTATCACTCTGTGAAAAGTAGTTGGACTGAATACGAAAAACTAAAAGCGGAATTACTAAAATAACGGCTTATTTAATGCTCTACTTCAGAATTATATTTTTCGTTTTGTTCCTATTAGAATTAAGATTTTTGAACTTTAAGTACAAACGAGATAAATATATTTGGATTGGAATAGTTTTGATATTCAGTTACATTGGATATTTTTTCTTTTTGATTTACAAAAGAAAATTAATTGTCAAAAGAAAATTTAAACCAAGCTTTAATCGAAATAAATAACTGTTTACAACAATGTGTATAATTCATTGCTAGTTAGAGTCTACTTACGAAAGTCCTCGCGGACTTTCTATCTGTGATTTATTTGCTAACTTTAATGCTTAAACACGCAACGAAATCATACACTAAACCGTTGGCATTAATACGAGAAAAACTAAATGACAAATAATTACAATTCAGAAGTAAATGCTGGAGTTCATACTAATATTGGTATGGATTTTCAAAAGAATTGTACTATTTACTTGTTTCTCGAAAAATACAATCAATTAAAAACCCAAAAGTATTTTATAATATTAGAACATTTAGAGGACGTAATTTTTGGATATTTAGACAATACTGAACTTTCGAAAATTGAGACCTACCAAGCTAAAAAATCATCCTCAAAATGGACAAACAGCGGTTTATTAGAAATTATTAAAAAAATTACAGAGACGAGTCAATCTGTTTTGGATGACCCTCATCCAAAAACAGTAAATTTTACGCAAAAAAACTTTTTTGCAACAAATAATACAATAGAACTAAATTGCAAGGTTAATAAACAAAAATATTCTTGTCTTGTAAATGAAGCTAACGAACTTTATAAATATTCTGATTTAGACCAAAACATTAAAAATAAGATTGAAGAAGGTTCTAAAGATGTAATTTTTTCATCAGAAAACATATCCAATTTTGATACTTTAAACTTTAGATTTATTGATTTAGGTAGAACACCAAAAGCACAACTAGAACAACTTGACGGAAAATTTAGGTCTGTATTTGGTAATAATATTGCAGACCACAAAGCTGCACTATACTCATTTTATTTCGCTTTAATGGAAATTGAAAAGGAGTTAAATCAAGGTAACGTTGCAAAATTAAGCGATAACAAAAAAAGAATTAATTCTGTCCAAATAGATTCTATAATCAATATTCTAACAAATAAGAAAAAAGCATTCGATTTTTGGAGAGAAAAAAAAGATGAATTGTGTGAAGAACTTAATATCAATCTATTTGATGTAACAATGTTTGAACTTCATTATGAAAATAGCTTTGATAAGTTCAAAGACATTAATGAAAGTGAACATAATAAAATTTTTGATTTTGTAGTTAATAACAAATCTATATTTAAATCACACTTCACAGATAGAGCTTGTATTGCAAGTTATCATTCCAAATTTAATAGAGAAAGATCCACAACATTATCCGAATTACAGCTTAAAGCTGTAATTGCGGCAGCATATATTGAAGTTAAAAATACTTTATGAAAACAACCCTATATATAAATAGTATTCTTGTTTACAGCGAAGAGAACAATAAATTTTTTCAAACCGAATTTAAAGACAAGCTAAACGTTATTTACGGTAAAAATACAGCAGGAAAAAGTACTCTAATTCAACTAATTCTTTTTGCATTTGGGATTAATGATAATAAAATTAAACTTGCCGAAATTCTAGCTGAACAGATTTTTGTAAGACTTGATTGTATAATTAAAAAAGAACACGAAGAAAAGAATTACGTTTTTATAAGACAAGATGAAACACTTTTAATTAAAGATGAAAACGAAAAAGTTTTAAGATTTAATGGTATAAGTAGCGATAATTCAGCTGAACACGTAAAACTAAAAAAATACTTTAACAACTTATTTAATTTCAATTTATTATTAGAATCAAATAGTGGAATATCAGAAGCACCAATAGAGACCATTTTCCTACCCTATTATGTATCTCAAGAAGTTGGTTGGGTTTACTTACGAAAATCCTTTAGTAACCTAAATTTTTATAAAAATTTCAAGGAAGACTTTCTTGATTATTATATAGGTATAGAGAATATTGTTGATAGAGGAGAAAAACGAAAAATTGAAAAAGAGATAAATAGACTTCAGCAACAGATTAGGTTTTACACTGATGTCGAAAAAGAAAACCAAGATTTAAAACTTGCAAACGTAATTGACCAAACACTTGAAGGTAAAGCAAATGAACTTATATCTAACATTTCGGAGAAAAAAGACAACTTACTTGATTTAGAA
>TARA_R100000655_G_scaffold3892_1_pt1 | contig 13681 bp, 3 predicted proteins | sample TARA_R100000655 | Tara Oceans TARA_R100000655 (sample SAMEA2622497) | marine metagenome | biome: marine biome (ENVO:00000447); feature: deep chlorophyll maximum layer (ENVO:xxxxxxxx); material: "saline water (ENVO:00002010), including plankton (ENVO:xxxxxxxx)" | depth 90 m
GAGCTTGAGTCTGGTGGGATTGGTTACGCGGGTGGTGGTCTTGTAGATAAGTCTGAAGAAATAGCATCTATGGGTCGTAACGGCGACACGATGCTTATGCACATTAATCCTTCGGAGCTTCAGGGTCTTCAAAGCTTGCTTGGACCTGTTTCAATTAACCCGGACACGGGAAACCCCGAGGCATTTGCTTGGTTGGTTCCTCTGATTGGTGCCGCTATGGGAACAATAGCTGCTGGTGGCATGTCTGATTGGGAGCTTGGTCCCACACTTGCCGGTGCTGGAATCGGTGCAACGATGGGTCTTGGATTAGGCGGGCTTGCCGGTGCCGGTGCCGGGGCCGGCGCTGCTAAAGCTGGGGCGATTGCCAATATTGCTCCGTCACTAAGTAAGGCTGTTTCAGCTTCGACTCCTTCTATGATTGGTGGGAAAATGGCAATTCCCACAGTGACGCAAAGCGTTTTGGGAACCCAAGCAAATGCGCTTTTGGCAAATCCCTTAATATCCGGCGCTTCTTTTGGGGTTCCGCAGGCATCTGCGGGTGGGTTGGGTTCGGTGGCTTCTGCTGGTGCTGGCCCTTTCGGTCAGGCTGCTTTTAATGCGATTGCTCCATCAGCGATGAAAGCTGGAGAAATAGCCCCCAAGGCCCCGGGAATACTTGGAACATTAAAAAAAGCAATTTCCGGTAGTGGCTCTGACATGGCCCTTAAGGGTCTTGGCGCTTTAGGTTCTGGCGGTGGCAACAGGCCAGCGCCCCCGCCCGCTTCTCCTCCTATTCAAAGACGGAAAAGTCAAAGCGTTGACCCCAGGCAGTTTATGCGGAAGCCAACTATGGGGCAGGGACTTCCTGGCAGCAGAAGGATAGGGGGCTGAAATGGACGAAGAAGAAGAAGAAATTATCAACCCTTTTGAAGAAGTAGATTTTGAAGAAGGCCTCGGTCCTCAGCCCGATGACTTTGATCCTAACTTTGATGTCCTTGATGTTGTCGAAGCTATTGGAACCCAAAACCCAGAGTACGATTTTTATTCTGCAGAAGGCGAAGCACCGGGAACCATCGATAAGTACGACGTTGCCTTTCTTCAAGCCGGTGAGCCTTCACTTGCTGCTCAAGAAATCATGGGTGGTTACGAAGCCCCTGAACTGTCTTCTATCGTTCCAGAGCGTTTACAAGGCGTGTGGTCATTGACAGAAGCCCTTGGAACCGTCAATCCAGATTTAAATGTTTTTGGCGATGATTTAATTACCGGAGAAGACATAGTAGCATTTGGCAGGGGTATACCGTTCGCCAGAGATTACTACGGTGGTTACGGAGTTTCTCCTGATGAAATAGAAGAGTCTGAAACTTACGGACAGGCCTACGCAGGGTATGTACCTACAGAAGGTATAGACTCTTTGCAGTATCTATTTGGTCCGCAGAGCATACCGCCTGGATTAGAGAAGACATTTTTTGATGTAGAAAGGGATCCGTTTAGGCAAGATTGGTCGGAGGGGGCATTTGTTCCTTATTACTATGATCTTGGTGAAATGTCTGAAGTGGATCAGGACCTTTATCGAAATTCGGAATCGTTTCTTTCCGACCTTGGAGAGAGGGCCTCTGCTTCTGGTTTCGATGACATCAATTTGTATCTGATGTCTCTTTCGTCAGAAGACCCTGTTGAGTTTTCTAGGCAAAGGGATTTGTATAATTACTTTGCTCCTATATACGAGGAGCTTGGGCCGCGGTATAGGGCGATACAACAGGAGTCTTTCCAAGAAAGTCTAAGATCTCCTGAGATGAGAGACTATTTGCAAACCCCGGAGGGTAGTCGGGATATAGTCCAATCGATAGGCATTTTGGCTGCTGCATCGGGCATAGACCCTTCGAGATTGACCAGTCAAGACGTTTCAGCATTGCTGGACATAATCGGAACTGGCGGACTTGATAGTCTGATCTACGGCAACGAAACCACAGGGCCAAGATTTAGTGTTGTTAGTTCGGACGATGGTGGATCTACTACGGTTTCTCAGAAAATTGTAGACCAAAATGGCAATGATATTATTCGTGTTGAAGACGGTCAAATTAAAGACGCTGTAACTAATGAAACTTTAGAACTTGACCCGATTACCGGAACAATCGATATCCTTGATGAAAACGGTAACAAGGCCGCCACTGTTTCACTTGGAGAAGACGGATCAATTGAAATAGATGAAGTATCCGGACCCGATCCGTCAAATACCGTTTTTGACGATCCGCCCGGTCAAACTACTGGGGGTCCAGGCCCTGATCAACAATATCAGGCCACTCCGGGTTTTGATAGAGGCGACATTTCATACTTCTATGACGTTAACGACTTCAGCGAAGGATACGAGTTTTTAAGATTTGTTTCGCCAGATGGCTTTCGATACAACCCGGACGCAGACATAGAGAGTGGCGAATACGGGGTTAGCTTTGGAGACTTTTCCCTTAGATCTGGCGCTGACGAGGTCAGGCAATATGATCAAATATATGGGAATAACCCAATTATGGGATACAACCCAGATGTTGCGCCAATTAATTGGTCCGAACTTGATACGCTACCCGGCGAGTCTTCTCAAATAATATCTGGTTTTGCTTCTGAAACAGCGACCATTAACGGAGGGAAGAGTGAAGACAGTGTTTCTTTGGTCCAGTACCCTGCGTTTTTGGTAAGTGCTGTAAATGATAACGAACCCAGTCTGATGAGAGTTAGCGGTGGAGACCCATACGCTTGGTGGGAAAGCCTTAGCACTTCGGACAGATTGAAGTTTGAAAGTGCTTACTCCGGCGAAGGTGAGGACGTTGTTTATGTAGACGTTGAAGATCCAACAGCGGATATATTTAACCGAGACGAATCCGGCAAAATAACAGAATACTTAATGCCGATGTGGATGGTTAAAAAGCAACTTGTCTCGAAGGATTTTGGCGATGAAGTTGACCACAAGATGTGGAGCCATCTTTCTGCAAGTGCAAGAAACGAGCTTCAAGAAAAAGCTGCTAGTGATTCTCAAACAATTACCGGAGAAGACCTGAAACTAGTTCCCGTCATGAGGGTATCTGATGACGGCACCATTGAAACCGCGACGTTTAATTATGGCACTTCCTCAGAGGACGATGCAGTTATTATTTTCCCAGACCCCCAGCAGAAATCAACCAGCGTAAGAATAGAGCCAAATATAGATAAGCTTACCTTCGGCCAGTTTGCCAAAGTAGTCGCTGATTCCGGATTCGACAATACATTCGTTGATCATGCTGATTATATGAGCGAGGCAACTAAAGAACTTGTAAGAAATGATCTTGGAGATAATCGCGCTTGGGAGTCTTTCCACAATACGGGACGAAACCGTTATGAAGTAAGAGGTAATTTTGAAGCTAAAGCGGCCTCTGGAGATTTTGCGCGTAATACTACGTACAAGGGGTCTAGAAATTCAGGCACTTCTGCTAATAGAAATGATTGGCCTAACTTTGATTCACCCTGGCACGGCACGGCCTTTCCGGATGGCCTTTTTGATTATGTCATAAACAATATCGACAACTTCAGAGATGCGACCGGTGGAGATGTCTATGCCGTTCCCATTAGGGCAAGCGGCGATCCGGATATAGAAATAGGAAGTGTTCAAGATTGGACACCCGGGGGCGTCAGGCAGGGGGCAGGTAACAGGCGTTACCCTTATGGCGAAAGTTTTAAACAAATTGACATTGATGGAGAAAAGGTACTTTCTGGTATCGATAATGAAACCTCTTCTCAATACCAGAATGTAAAAACCCTTGGGGATATTAAGAACGCAGATCCTATTGATTGGGGTGTGTTTCTTGCTGGTGCGGGCGATGCAGAAGAAGACGATCTTACAGATTCCCAAAGAGCGGCCAGGGACGGTGGGTGGGAAGGCATCTACAACACCGATTGGATTCCTTTCGGAAAAGAAGATGTAGATGAGTACGGAAATGACATCCAGTACTACCCCATAAAAGATCCCGCTTCTGACGTTGGCGGTGTTTACTTTGGAATTGAAGAGTGGATGCTTCAAGTTGGAAGAATGTATCAAGCATATTCAAACGCAATAGACAATAGACCGGCTAGCACGCTAAATGAGAAGAAATTCTACGAAGACATTATTGGTCAGAAACAAAAAACTTACGAGAGCCCTGACGGATTAAGTTTTGATGAAATAGAAAACATGGACGAACGCAAGAGGCTTCAAAAGCAATGGTCTGAAGAAACGGACTCGGATTGGCTCAGTGAACTGATAAGGGTGGAAGGTGCCTATTCGGGAGACAATTTTTCAGATTTGTTTGGGGGTTTTGAGGCACCTTACCCATTGTTTGTTCCTGCTGATTTTGAGACAGAATCACTTTACTCTGGCGGGATTGTGGGTGTTTCCGATAGCCCTGGGCACACTGGGGATTTTGAGTTTTCTGGCGGCGGCTACGTGCCGGGGGTTCAGGGTGGTATGGATGACACAGTACCTGCCGTTACTGACGGGTCTTCGCTTGCAAAATTGTCTAGCGGTGAGTTTGTAATACCGGCAGATGTTGTCTCTGGACTTGGAGATGGCAACAATGCTAACGGAGCCCAAAAACTGTATGAAATGATGGATCGTATTAGGTCTTTTAAAACGGGGAGCCCTGTTCAACCTCCCCCGATAGATGAATCAATGGTTCTTCCTGAATAGGGGAAAGAGATGAGTGGCGGATCACCTAAAAGTACTACGCAAACAGTAATCCAAGAAATTCCCGAATGGGCAAAGCCTTATTATAAAGGTATTGCATCTAGGGGAAGATCTGAGTCAGGAAAACTTTACAAGCCATACGGAGGTGAGCGGGTTGCTGGCTTCACTTCTCCAGAACGAAGGGCCTTTCGGGCTGCCGAGGGTATTTATGCTGCAGGGCCACGAGAAGAGTTGGACTGGTCTTACGGAAGAACCCAAAGGGCTGCTGACATTGGCAACCGCCCCGGTCTTTGGAGTTCCAAGGCTTATGAGCAATATGCAAATCCTTATACAGAAAATGTTCTTGATCTAGGCAGGGACAGGCTTCTTGAGGGATATAGAGAAGCTATGCCTCAGGCCATTCGCTCTGCAAAAGAACCGTTTTATGAGGCTGGCATTGTTGGCGGCAGGCAAAATGTTATGGGCGCTAGGGCTGCTGGTGAAGTCTCTGATGCATTTGCGAAGAACTTAAGAGAGTATGAGGCCGAAGGTCTTGCATCTGCTTACGACGCTGCCCAGGAGTCTTTTAGGGCCGACAGGGACGCAAGGCAAGCTGGTGCCGATCTTCAATTGAGGGCTGCTTCTCAAGCTCAGAATTTGGCATCTGCTCAGCAGAGTCAGGCTTTCGAGAGAATCAACGCTTTGCAATCTGCTGGGCTGTCCCAGAGAGAGATGAATCAGGCGATTAGAGATATTGCTTATCAGGATTTTTTGCAGAAGCAGAATTACCAAAAGGATCAATTGAATTGGTATGCGGCCCTGTTATCTGGGACTCCTTACAACGTAACCAATCAATCTACTGTTAGCACTCAACCGGGCGCAAGCCCGATCTCTCAAGGTGTTGGCCTAGCAACCGCCGGACTAGGCGCTTACAAGATGTTCAATAGTTAGGATTAAAAATGAGTTACTCACTTCTTGAAATGCAAGAAACTCTCAGAAATATTCCCATTGATGGTGTTAAGCGAGTTGCCTCCGGTCAGCATGGTAAAGCACATCAGCTATTGGCAATGGATGAGTTGAAGCGTCGCCAAGAGATGTCTGCCAACGCACAGGCAGAATCAGCAGAGGCTGGCGTCCAGTCTCCTCCAATGATCGACCAGTACATGAAACTTGCTGGAGATGTTAGTCAATTACCAATTCAGCAGCAGATGCCCGGACAGGGTCAGATTCCCCAAGCTCCTGCCAGGGGCTTGCCTCCGCAGATGCCTCCGCAGATGCCTATGACCACAGAAGGTTATTCTAACGGTGGCATTGTTGATCTTTTTGAAGGCATGGGACCGCCTTCAACGATTACATCTGCCGCAATACCGAACCAGGGGGGAGCAAGACCCTCTGTAAATGAAATTTTGAAAGAATACAAAAGTCATCTTTATCCAACTAGAAAAGAAGAAATTATTAAACAACTTTTAGCAACTGGAATGTCCCCGGAAATGGCAGAAATAGAGGCTGTTAGGGTTTTAGAAAATGAAAGCACAAGGCATTTTATTTCTGCTCAGCCCAAAAACCGAAGCCTGATGGAAATTTTGGGAGTACACCCAGGAGGTGCTGATAAGGCGCGGGAGCTTAGGGATCAAGAAAATGTAATTAATTTAAACCGGCAAAACTTAGAAGATTCTCCGGGTGCATTTTCAAGGTTGATTTCCGATGTACCGGGACAATTTGTTAGAGGAGTATCTTCGGGAGCATCTAGTTTTTCTGATGCGTTAAAAAGCCCAAGACAAAGAGCCATTGATAATTACAATGAGCGCCTTGCGAGACAGACGAAAGAATCACCTCAAACACCTAATAGCAATGGCCTGATAGAAGTTAATAGGACTGTCCAAGCGGCCGCGGGGAATGGTAATAGTGGTACACCAAATTCCCGAGGTAGCGAAGATGACAATCAAGACAGAAATGTAACAACTCAGGACAGCTCTGACATTTTCAACTCTCCCTGGGCCGCGCTTATGCAAGCCGGTTTGAATATTGCCGCCGGAGATTCTCCTGACGCCATATCTAATATTGCCGGTGGAGCAGGCGATGCATTCAAGCAATACCAAGGAAGGCTTGTTCAAGAAAGGGAACTTGAAGATCGCAGGGAGAGGGATAGATTCCAGAATAAACTCGTTGACGCTCAGGTTGCACAACTTGAGGCTGAGACTGGTATGATAAATCAATACAGTGGACTAGATTTACAAAAGATCATTTCAGAAACTCAGGCATCTCCAGCATACCAGATTGCAAAGCCTGAAGAACAAAAAGAATTACTTCTAAATGCAATTGAAGCAGCTAAAGCCGCTGCAGCTCGATACTCACTTCCGGGGATTGGTCCGATTAAGATTGATTCTTCAGATCTTAAAAGACAAGTGAGCGGTAGGAAGTAAATATTTATGTCTTTTGCATGGAATGACGAATCGCCGAATGTAGTTGTGTTCCCTGATGGAACTTCTTATGAATTGCAGGCGGGGATTTCTGCTGAGGAAGCCCATAGGTATTTTGAATCTATTGGTGCTTACGAGTCGCACGGCAAGTCTGTTTCTGGCGAGGATGATGCAGAGGAAAGATCTGGTTTTGTGCCTGGAATTTTTTCTAGCATCGAAAATATTAAAGGAACTTTCGGATCGGCACTTCCATTTACAGCGGCTGGTCTTCCTATTACCGGCACTGAAGAACAAAGGCTTGAATATCTAAAGAAGGGTCAGGAGATTTCAAGTAAGTCTAGAGAAGCTCAAATGGAAGAGCTTCCAGATCCAGCATCAGTGGAAAGCATCAAGGAGGCCTATGATGATGGAGGTGCTTGGGACGCTCTTTCTGAAACATGGGACTTTGCGAAAGAATCGGTAGGGCAACAGGTTCCGATTTTCGGCGGCTTGATGGCAGCCCAAAAGGTTGGTGCTAGTAAACTTGTTTCAAATAGTTTAATAGGAAGAGCCGGAACTGCTCTTCTTGCAAGGGCTGTCCCGGCTGCAGTCGCCCCTTATGTTGCTGCAAGTTTTACAAATCCTTGGACCGGTGCTGCTGCAGCGCTCGCACTGTCTGCTGCATTCGCGTACTCCAGCATGCTTCGCGATAATGCTGAAACTGCAGAAGACTTAGAGGACATTAAGGTCCTTAGGGCAGCAACTGCGGCCGCTCCTCATGCGGCTATGGAGTATTTGGGTTTTGCTATGACAGGGGCATTTGGCCCTATAAAGCAGAAGCTTGCTGCAAAAACCCTAAAGGATACTTTGGCTGGCGCATCTACCTCTGCCGGTAGGGAGGCATGGAAAGCTTCCGGTAAGCAAGTGGCCAAGTCTCTGACAGAATTTCCAACCGAGCTTGCACAGACAGTTATAGAAAGAGCACAGGCTGGAGAATCTATAAGCCTTGACGATGCTGACTTTGTCATGGAGATGATAAATGTTGCAGCAGCCACCGCTCCAGTTGTTGGTGTTTTTGGTGGTTACGGAGGCTACAGGTCTTACAAGAACGAAAAGGCCACTGGTCAAGAGTTTGAGAAAAAAACGAAACTCGAAAAAGCTCATCGCAACGCTGTATCTGAGGCCAGAAGGCTAAAGATAGAAGAGCAGGAAGCCAATGCCAGGAGAATTGCTGACGAAGCTACAGCTAGGTATGAAAGTGCTGTTGGTGCGGAAAGGGCGATGGACGAAAGGATCGTTCAGGAAGTTGAGAAGCTTGCAGAAAGAACACCCGTAGAATACGAAGACATCTTAGAAGCTCTCGATTCCAGGGGCGTCACTCCTGATAACGTATTTAATTCTGGAGTTGCCGCTTTTATTTTCAGAAACACTGACGGAAATGTAAAAAGTCTTGATCAACTAAAAGACAGTCCTGCACTTTCTCAAAAGGAAAGAGACCAGAGAGCTAAGTACAGGAGAAGGGTTTACTCGATACTTAGCGGAATGGGTTCTTTTGAGTACGTCGGTGCTGATAAGGATTCTTCACTTACTTTTAGCGAATACACATCTGAACAATTCGACAAAGTGATAAAAGCAACTAGGAAATTTAAAGGCAAGGGCAGAAATACTAAGATAAACAGAGACAACATTAGAAAAATACTAGGCTTCGGTAACTCTGGAATTGAAAACAGAATTGCTGGCGCAATAAAAAGAGATCTAAAGCTAGACGGTTATTCACAACGGGTTAACAACGTGGATGTAGGCAGGAATCCGGGTCACACCGAGGCTCAATATCGCGAGATCATGGACCTTGCTAGGTCCAATGGCCGACTGACCCAAGAAATATACGAACAGGTTACAAATAATTACGGAAGAGAACCGTATTCGCAATTCGTTGAAGATGCCCTTGTTCGAGGCGGCTTGGATCCCGCAGAGGCAGAGAACAATGTCTATGTTCCTATGCGTGCCGAAAAGGGAATTGGTTTTATAGACGTTCAGATTGACCCTGATGCTACTGGCTTTTTTATACGCGACGAGGATGGGAAAATTGTCGGCGGTGCAAGTACAAAATCCATGGCCAATGATGTCCTAAGGGTTTTGAAACATCGAAGCCGATCTTACACAGTAAAAAGGAACGGCCAGACATATAAGACCTTCAAGAGCAAGGGCTGGGCCGATCAGGTTGTTTCCAAGGAATCTCAAATGAACCCTGAGGATTCATTTGAGGTTGTTTCCAATCCCGTAGCAAAACTTGAAATTGACAAAACAAAAAGTCCTGGGTTTAGAGTTGTTGAGCAGTTTAGAGATGAAGATGGAAATCCCAAAGACACTTACGAAGATTCGTTTTCTCCGACCATAGAGATAGCTGAAGAAAGAAAGGTCGAGAGAGAAAGAGAATACAGCGTAGGCGAGTCTTCGTGGGACAGGCGATCCGATAAACGTCGAGAGCAAGCGATGCAGGACTTGCTTTACGGACCTAAGGAGCGTGGATACTGGATGCCGGGAGTTCCTTATGTCAAGCCGGTACTTGAAGACTATGCCCCAGCGGAGCCAGTCCTTTCCGAAGAAGAAACTAGAATTGTCGAGGCTATTGACAGTCAGCTAGAAGCAATTGGCATTACTGATTTTAAGGGAAAGGTAGAAAAAAGCATAGCTGCTGGAGAAAACACCGATGCTCTTGGTCAGATTAACCTCTTGTATCGAACGATATCAGTTGCTTTGGATAAAGTTTCTGGAGCCGACACAGACGCTGAACTAGACTCCGCTGTTGCTAGTGTCGTAGACCACGAAGTTATACATGCCATGCGAGAGCTTGACCTCTTTGAGGACAGCGAATGGCTTGCTCTTACGAGGAGTATCGCAAGGATACGAATACCGGATTCGGTCAGGAATCAAAACCCTGAATTGTTTGACGATAAGACGACGTTCCTGCAATGGGCAGAAACCGTCTATGGAGAAACAGAAAGAGCCAAAAGCCTTAAGTTAAGGAAAAATCCCGATGAATATTGGGATTACATTACAGAGGAAGCTGTTGCAGAGCTTCATTCTGCCTATAAGAATAACCCCGAAGTTTTTGAGCAGGTCTCAGGAGAGACCAAGAGCCTCCTTGACAGGTTCAAGGGATTCCTTGAGCGAGTCTATAACTCAATTACAGGTATAGGATACAAGGACGCATCTAGTGTTTTCGCTGATATAGGCAAGGGGACCATAGGTGCAAGGAAGCGTGGCGAGATAAGAACTATTAAACCGGGTCAGAAATACGGGACAGTTCAGTCGCTCACGCAGCCAGAGACAGTCACAGGTGTAAGGGCCTCTGATACCCAGGAAACGAGGGGCGGTTCTCCGATTAACTTAGAAACGGAAACTGAAAAGAAATCCTTAAGGGCCATACCTCGCAAATTCAACTCAAGCGTTCAGATAAATGGTGACTGGTCAGAGCTTATCCTTAGCGGTCAGAAAACCGTAGAGACATCTGGCCAGTCAATGGTTAAAAATGGGGGCGCTCCTGGGTGGGTTTTGCTTAGGGATGAAAGCGGCAATGCATCGGGTGCTGCAAAATTTGGAAGGCGATTTGAATACAAGTCGAAGGAAGACTTCGATAAAGATTTTGACAGGCACAAGGTTCCGGTTTCTAGCAGCTTTTCTTTTGGTAAAAGAAACAAAACATACGGATACCCAGTAGAGGAGTTCGTTAGGTTTGAGCAGCCTGTTCAAGTTAAAACTCCCGCTGGTCAAAACAGAAAGAAAAACCTTACCTCTCCCGTTGTCCCCTTGCTTTCTGCCGAAGCCGAGGTGCTTATACCTCCCAATGTAATAAAGAACCTAGAGGAAGTTCGGGAAGGAACAACGGAGAGCGAGCCCTACTTTGTCCAGAGGGTCAATTCCGGACCAGAATCAAACTTGGATATTAGGCCCGAGATTTCAAACAGGCAAGAACTTAAGCAGAGATCAATCGACATAGCCAATGATGTTATAGAGCCAGTTAAGTTTTCATTGTTTGACCGCAAGAACCTTAACCCAGAAAATAAAAGATCTGCTGGCACAAGTTCATACGAAGAGTCTAAAGCCAGGGTGGTTCCCGCTTCGGAAAACCTAACCTTCTTTGAGCGATTTATGAAAGTCTTGGAGGAAAGGGGCTTTTCATATTTTCGTCAGAAATTCATAGACAAGTACGACGCAATAAACAAGTTGTCTAAAAAGGCCGGGGAAAAGCGAAGGTTGTCTGGAGATGACCAGATGCTTTTGGCGAACGTAAGTGCTGCATCTGCCGCCTACATGTCCGACAGTGTCCAGGGTGTTGTGTCCGAATCAATCACATCTGGACAGCCGGTTTACAGTGGCGGAATAGTGCGTGTCGATTACGAAAAGCCAGGGCTTTTTGAGATACTAAAAGATGTATACCAGCAGGGATACATACAGGATTTTCATTTCTGGCTTCTATCACGAAGGTCTTCGAGAATTGACAAGGATACTGGAAAATTAGTTCCCGTTAGTCCCGAGCAGATTGCTGAAGTCGAATCTTTCCTTCAGGCTCGTCCTGAGCTTAAGGATCTTTTTGAGAGAACAAATGAGCAATACCAACAATGGAACGAAAACTTAGTAGACTTTTTGAGGGACACGGGTGTCGTTGACGAAGGCCTCGGTGAGGTCTTTAAGTCTTACGGAGATTACGTTCCGTTTTACAGGCAATACGAGGGCGAAGCCCACGAAGAACAATCTAGGGCTTTGAGTGAGCTTGTTGGTCAAAGCGTAGAGGAGTTGCAGAATACAATTGATCCACAAACGGGTAGGCCGATAGTTGGAAGGGGACCTGTTTCAGTTGACGCCGCAACTCCCAGCTCTTTGTTTGGCTCTCTTGTAGGGGTCAGGCCTCCCAAGAGATTAAAGGGCGGCGACTCAATGGTTGTTCCCATGCTTGAAGGGGTAATGAAAAACCTTCAAGCCGCAATCTCCTCTGGTTCCAAGAACGTCGCTGCCCAAAGGACCATGAGGGACGCTGTTCTTGTTGGAGATGCAAGGAAGATAGACAAGAAATCCGACGCCGAATACATATCTGACGTAGTAACTATACGGGTCAATGGTCGTGATGAGTTTTACGAAGTGAACGATATGCTTCTTTACGACTCGATTAGCGGGATGATGGAAGGAAAGATCCCGTACATGAGTTTCTTTTCTGGTCCGTCCAATCTCCTTAGGGAACTTGTAACAAGGTCACCTGACTTTATTTTTGCAAACCTTCTCAGGGACAGTATTTCCACATGGACAACTAGTGGTTCAAACATGACTCCGCTCGTTGGAACAATGAAGAACTTCTTCAAGGGCGGCATTTCCATGAGTGGAAATGTAGATCCATCCTTGCGAGCACTTACAGGTTCCGGAGTCGTTGGTGGCTATGACAACTCTAGGTACCCAAAAGATCTCCAAAAATCTTTTGATAAGAGGATGCGGGAAGAGGGGCTTACTGTATCTGGCAAAAAGCGAGGGCTAAGGGACAACTCGCTGTTTAACAGCATGAACAAAATATGGGATTGGTCGGGAGATGTTACAACTAAGTCTGATGCTGCAACTCGTATTGCGGTTTATGAAGACGTTTATAAGAATTTATTAAACAAAGGTCACAGCCAAGAAGAGGCCGAGGCGGAAGCAATATTCCAAGCAAAGGAAGTTATCAACTTTTCAAGAAGGGGTAACTCCACACTTGCCAGGATTGTTACAACTGCAATTCCGTTCCTTAACGCTAGGGTCCAGGGGCTTGATGTTCTGTGGCGTGCGGCCAGGGGCCAGTACGCTTCTGATTATTCAAAGATTGGACAAAAGAATTCTGTAAAATCGTTCTTATTCAGGGGTGGCCTACTAGCCACACTGACTGGGATGTACGCGCTTGCTGCCCACGACGAAGAAGAATGGAAAGCCGCGAGTCCGGCAGAGCAAGACGATAACTGGATATTCCCGGGTATCGGAAGCTTACCGGGATTTAAGATTCCTATTCCATTTGAGATAGGAATTATATTTAAGGTTATTCCAGAAAGAATAATGAGGGCCTTGAGCGGAGAGACTGACAGCAGGCAGGCCGCCAATGCAATAATGAGAGGCATTACTAGCTCATTAAAGATGAATCCCTTCGAGGCTCAGGCTACCAAGCCAATCCTAGAGGTTATTGCCAACCATTCTTTCTTTACTGGCCAGCCAATTGTGCCAATCTACTTGGAGGACAGACTTCCGGAGTTCCAGCGCTTTGATGGAAGCAATGCTCTTGCCGTTTCCATATCTGAAAACTTTGGTGGTTCTCCGATTGAGATAGAGCACATCCTTAAGGGCTATACCGGAACTGTTGGTACTTGGATGTTGTTTGTAATGGACGACATGATTAGAAACATGACCAACATGCCTGCCAGACCTTCTTTTAGGGCAGACCAGTGGCCCATGCTCAAGAGGTTCCTTCAGACCGACCTTGGCTCAGAGGGTCAGTTGAGCAATTTTTACGACCTAAGGTCAGAGGTAAGAAAGTTTTCTAACTCATTTAGGGATGCCCTTGAAGTAGGTAACGTAGAAAAGGCACGCGAAATTTACGAAAGATACCCTGCACTGGAGGGAATAAAGA